>Ga0207695_10000931_pt1 | contig 52276 bp, 65 predicted proteins | sample KBSC54metaG_FD_184354 | JGI IMG/M metagenome (GOLD analysis project Ga0207695, IMG submission 184354) | Corn rhizosphere microbial communities from Kellogg Biological Station, Michigan, USA - KBS C5-4 metaG (SPAdes) (version 2) | ecosystem: Host-associated > Plants > Roots > Rhizosphere > Soil...
CTTAGCAGATAATGCCGTTGAGCTGATTAACTTGTTCGACTAGGCCGAAATCAACGTTCGAGCAAATCCGAAATCAGTGTTCGCTTTCAGACTGAAACAAGCGTTCGTTCCGACCGAAATACGCAATAACAGCATCAATAGAGTGAAAACTCCTCAAGAGACGCACCAAAATCCGAAGTTTAGCTTCATTGATAGTATCCACTTGAATGGCCAAACTTACCTCATTCACAATGGAGTCCGGAACTTTTCGCTGATCCGTATCTGCCGTAAAAACTACTATCTGAAATCCACGGTCAATTGCTCTTTTCAATAAACTTAAAACAGCGCCATAGGGTTCAATAAATAAAATAAGTTGCTTCGTCGGATCAATACGTTTGGACTTAGCTTCAATTTTTTTAATACAGGCAGGATCTTCTTCAAATTTAATTAACTTCATTGCTTCTAACATAGTTATTTCCTTATTTTTTTTCTAAAACAAATATGGGCTCCAAGAGACAATAATCATATTCAACAGGATAGAAAATATCCTTGATCGTAAAATAATTTGTTACCAATGCTTCAAATTGCTTTATCGGCGGACAGTAAAAATAACTATTGCATAAACCAAAGATCTCAATAAAATCCAAATCTGGCTTAAATCGAGCTAATTTTTTACTACCTAATTTCTGAATAGTTTGTTGCCAACCCATACGATAACTATCCTGGTCGTAACAAATGAAATTAAGAGCACTAGCTAAATCATAAATAGAGCGGATTTTTCCCTGGTGATATGCTTGCTCTACTTCCAAAAAACTCTTTCCGATTAAATTATCATCTGGTTTAACCAGCAAATGACAAATAAACTTGCCCTGAGGTCGTAAACATTTTCTAGCCTGCTCCAAAAACAAATCAAATTCAGTCCATTTCACCATGTTGATAGCATCATCACCGACCAATAAATCAAACTGTTGCTCCATTTTGTCCAATTGCAGCCAATCGAGATTTACCAGATTTTCCCCAGAAGCACGAGCTTGCCTAGCCCCTGTCAGCAGGCCCATGGCATGTAACATTTCTCTAGAACGATCAACCAGCGTTAAGGAATAACCTTGCTCTTGGAAGATAGAACGTATCTCTGGTGTACCGCCATATAACATAAATTTCTGATTTGCTGGGCATGATTTAATGATTTTCTTGTAATAGGCCAGCGTACTCGGTACTGGCCTTACAGTATAGCCCTGGTATTTTTTCCACTCCTGGGCAATCTTTTTTTCATTTTCTGCAAACATGTATTTCATGACGATCTCCTAAGCTGCTTTTGCCGATCTTAGCTGGGTATAGAGATTGTCATAATAACGCTTGGCAGAATTGAGACGCAGATAAAAACCCAACCAAAAATCCTGAGTTTTAGTTGGATTCTTGGCCAATTCAGGTAAGATCACTTTTTTTAACCAACCACTGGCATGCTCAACATCAATAGATTCGTGCTCAACATAATAAGAGATATTCATTTTTTGATGGGCAAATATCCTTTTCATCCCTTGAATTAATTTTTGATAGTGCGGCGGATCTAGCATTTCCGTTGCTGCCAGCAAACCAAAGTACATCATTTTATTGTAAGAATAGAGAGAGCAATAACTAAATAAATTAATACCTGCCAAAGCCTCCCAAGGCAGGCTATTAATAATTTGATCTCTCTGATAAGTTAAGCCTAAATCCTTCATCAAATAGCCAAACAAATTGGTATGGAATTTTTGGATATCGCCACGCCCAGCCTCATCCCAAAGGTTAGTAATAATTTCGGCTTTAGCTGAATCTGAGGCCCCCAGAATTGCTAGCACCAGATAATCAAAAAATTCAAAATTAAGGATAGATTCATTGTGAACAAAGGATTTCAAGGCACTAAGATCAGCCTCATAGCAAAGATAATCAAAAAGAGGATGGTTAGCTACACCATGATTCCTTAAGGCCAAATGGACAATAGCTTCATCGAGCACGTCGAGACCACAATTATATTTCTTTAAACATTCTTGTTTCTCTTTACCAATCCAAACTGTCTCTAAGCGCCTTAATGCTGATCGGCGATCATCAATATCCCCATGGGCTTGAAGGCTACCAAAAAATAAAGTGTGATAATATTGATTGAGATCCAAATGAATTTTTCTGAGATCAACTTGATCCTGAAGTTGAACCAGTCGAAATGTGGAACTTAAATTTTTCATAATTTTCTCCATGGTTAATGATTAATTAAAAAAAGGACAAAGCAGTAGGAAGCCTTAAAATTAAGGTTTAAAGATGACATTCACCAAAGTGAATATGGAGGAATAGCCAATACGCGAAAGCCAAAACTTAGGCTGCGACGGATTGATAGAGGGGAAAGAAAAAACGGATGGGTGATGCAACAAAATTAAAATATCGTGAACAAAATCAAAATGCAAGCGGTTTTTGAAAATCTTTGAATTTATTTGTAGGGTAGATTAAACGCACTTTTGGCATTGTCACCCCCCCTACAAGCTGCAACTGTTCGATTATTTAAAATCTATAAGTATTTCCAGAAGTTTTTTCTTCTATTTCCATGTCCAACTCAGAATCTATATCAGAGTCTGATTCCGAGATTGATCCCAATCCATGATAACCGCTTTTCTCTCTTGCTAAGCGTTCCTCATCAATCTCTCGCTGCATCACTTTACCGAACTCTTCGATATTGCCATTTGCCAAACAGCTCACCTGACTACTATCAGAAATACTCAATGAATATAATTCTTTATTTATTTCTTTAATTTTTTCTATTTCTTTAATATTATCCAACTCTCGACTCTGCAGTAATTGACTAATAATAGAAGAAATATTTTCTTTAAGCTGACTGCGAAACTGAAAAGGATCATCAACCTTAGAGGAACAAGAAATCCAAACCCTATAATCACCCAATAAAGATTTGCCAGGAGAATATAAGATACCACTACTGAGATGTTTTCTTACTAAATTAACAAAAGAATTGATATCGCCATTTTTTAAATAAACAAACTGATTTCCTTTAAAGTCTAGCGAGTATAATTTACTCTTCTCCTCAAGTTCTGCTATTTCTGCAATATCATTCAATTCTTGACCATACTCTAGCTTAGCAAGAACAGAAGAAATTTTTCCTCTAAGCCAATTCTGAAGGGGAAAAGCCTGTTTATCTTCAGGCTCAGGCTTACTGATAATACTAACTGCATATCTTTCTAATAAATGATTTTCAGGAAAAGATAAACTCTGGACCGTGTGAGAAAACATAAGATACCACTCCTCTAAGTAAGATTATTTTTTAAAAATTTATTATATAAATTACATTAGTATGATTAAAAACACGTGCGCCCTCATGGTGGCTAACTTTTTATCTAGCCCCAGGCTTTTAAAATCATCTTATGATGCGTGCATGTTTTTAGATACAAAATAACGAGGGTAATCTAAGCTGCTGATTTTTATAGCAAACATGAAAACCACTCCTCTAATAATAATTTTTTCAAGAATTTACCATAAAAACAGCTTTGTGCAAGCAATCTTAAAAAAATTTAGTGTGATTTAAGGTATTTTTTGCAGAAAAATTTTCTCAGAACAGTAAAGAATCTGAATTATCAAGCAGATAGAGATTCTTCGCTGCAAAAAACGCTCCTCAGAATGACAAGTGAAAAATGTGCGATAATAATAAAGTAGAGAGGAAATGCACACATGCCGCAAAAAACTATACTTATTGTCGAAGATAATTTAATTAGCCTGAGGTTAATTAAAAAGGTTCTCTCTCAGGAAGGTTATAATATTCTCACCGCTACCAGTGCTGAAAATGCTCAAGATATCTTAAAAGAAATTCACCCTGATTTGATTTTAATGGACTGGCAATTGCCCGGTATGGATGGTTTAGAATTAACTCAATTACTCAAAACCAATCCTGCTACACGTAATATTTTCATTGTTGCTTTGACTATTTGCACAGATGTGGGTGATGAGGAAAAAGCGCTTAAAGCAGGCTGTGATAGCTACATCGCCAAACCCATTGATGTAATCACTTTGCCCTATAAAGTTGCTAGCATTCTAAATCGCACTTCAAGTTAAAAGATATTATCGTAATCCACCCCACGACTTATTGAGCTTGAGAAACAACTTTGATCGTTGATTCCACGCGCTTCACACCAGAAACGGATTGGGTCCATTTAATGGCATTTTGTACCGCAGCTCCGTTATCCACTGTGCCACTTAAATAGACAACGCCATTTTGAGTTTCCACATGAATAGATGAAGCTTCATCCTTAGCCTTCATCAAACTTTCACGAATCAAGACACCTTTAACCTTGGCTGTGATGATTGTATCTGAAATGGGATGTTCACTTTTTTTGATCTTTAATTGAGTGGCATTGACTGAACTCACCCCAGCAGCCGAAGAGGCAATTTGAATCAGTGTGCTGGCCTCACTATCAGAATCGACCATGCCTTCTAATGTCACCACTCCCTTATCGGTGCTAACATTAATTTTCTTCTGTGAAAGATTATTATCCAGAGCAATTTGTGTATAGATATAGCCGGTAATCGCAGAATCTTTTACTAAATTAACCGTCTTGTTCGCTGCTTTAACCACACTATTAGCCATCTCATCCGCCTGAGCAAAAACCGGCAGGAACAACAGTAATAAAGAACATAAACTAAGCCCAAATAAGCGAAAAATACTCATGATACTCTCCTTGATTAGTACTTCGGCATGGTTGGATCAATCTCATTAGCCCAAGCGGTAATACCACCTCGCAAATTAAATACACTTTTGAACCCCTGCTTCATGAGAAACTCTGTAGCTCGCCGCGATCTGCCACCAGCATGACAGTGAATAATAATTTGTTGGCCAGGATTTAATTCGTGATAACGTTCAGGCAATTCACTCATCGGAAGTAAATAACCACCCAAATTACAGAGAGCATATTCATCAGGATTCCGAACATCAAGAATAAAGATATCATCTTTGGCATCTCGCATTGCCTTCAAATCCTGCACGCTAATTTCCGGTATCGTCATTACAATCTCCTCATCATAATCAAACTTACAGCTAACGTTTGCCGAAACCTCTATTAAGGTCAGGCTATAAACACATTCACTGTTTAAGCGATCTATTTGGGCTTTGGGGTTTTAGAGGTTTGAAATTTTTCAACGGGATATTCGCCACAATAGTATTGTTGGTGCGTACAAGCCACCAACAATAAAAAACTAGGCAACAGCACCAAAGTTAATAAACGTTTAACCAGCCACATAACACTCACCTATGTATTAACCGAGCATCTGGAAAATTTTGGTTACGTCAAGAATGAAATGGTACCATAATGCAAGAGCGAGAGAAAGGCGCGATTATCATTTAAACAACAAAGGAGCTAAACCGTCATATTTGCATATCTTAACGAGCACCTTGGCGTGCTGCTTGATATTGAACTTGCGCCTGAGGGTTAATCTGGGTCCAGGGATTGGTACTGGTATTTAGCGGAGATGGCGTGCCAGAAGGATTTCTATTGAGACTTTCATGCGTGTTTGTGTTATAGGCTGAATTTCCCTGGGTTACACAAGCTGATATTAGCAATCCTAAAAGGATACCAATAAAAACAAGGATATTGAAAGATTTCATCTTGATTATTCTCAATAGTGAAAGCTTAATTTTATCATAATCAATATAAACTAATAAATCAGACCACCCAACACTTTTTCAAATACCACCTATACTTAAAATAAATCAGCAATAGGGTCTCAGATAATGATAAAGATTAAACACAAAAAACCAGTATTCTGGCTAATTAGTACATTGATTGCTTTGATTTTAATGGTTTTCGTAAGATTGGGCACTTCCTATTATCTAAGCTGGTCCTATGAAAATCAAATCCTTAGTAAGTACCCTGTTTTTAAGCTTTTATCAGACAAATCGCCTCTGGATTTTAATAATTATATTAGGCAAGTAAGATCTAGCTTATTATCTAATAAAGGAGACCGCGTTCCTTTTTTCACCGGTGAGTATATCTATTCCCAACTTAAAAAATACTCTCCCTATGCCAGCAATCAGGATTTCTATAATTTAGCCAAGACCACTTTTACTTTTTATAATCAAGTATTTTCTCAAAATCCCAGTCTTGTTTTAAATCTGGAATTCAATATTCTTTCCACACAAGAAGAACTCAAATTCGAAAAATTATATTCCAAGGACGCCAGCCTCATTAATCCCATTACCCAAGCTAAGGAATCTATTATTGAGTCGGCCATTAACAAACCCCAGCCTGTACTCACTCAAAGTGATAAAGATAAGGCTCAGATAATCATCAACAGCATTATGATTGATCTCTCTATTGATTATGGTAATCAAGCTGTCTATAACACTTTCAACCATCCAGATGATCCTCATTTAGACCAAAAACTTAGCGCTGAAATCATCATCAAGTTTTATCAAATGCTATTAAATCATGGCAGCGAGGATGGAGGGTTAACTATTAAATACCTCTACAGTTCGGCTCAAAGCCAGACTGCCAGAAAATAATCCCTCTTGACACTTAAAAATGACTATCAGGTTTCCAAAAAAAGAAAACTCCTATAAATACAGCTAGATAATCTGTATTTTGATTGACCAATATTAGCTCGAATCTTAGCCTCGGTTTATAATATAACTATATAACAAATAAGGAAAAGGCAATGCCGAAAATACGCCATCTGGTGAGCGGTTTTGTCAAAGCGCTGAAGCGCGGTTCTAAAAAACCACCCACGATTCAAATAGAAATTAAAGCCCCACCCATTCCCAGCAGCCCCTCCGAACCCGGCAGGCCACCGATTGCGGAGCTTCTTAATCAAAAACCTTTTTCCACAACACTTTATGTCGATAAACTCAGTAACACTGTTATCCGTGTTAAAATTCCCGAAAAAAATTATGAAAAAATTTGCGAAGCACTCATCCAAAGCGGCGAACTAGTCCGTGACGTAAAAAAAATATTCTTGTTTCATAATCTAGCTAATAAACCCCGTTTACAATACGATGACAATGGAAATGCTTATTGGGATATATTGATTCATACTCAAAACCATGACAAGCAAATTGCTATCATCGAAATGATACAAAGCAAAAGTAACCTCTTTAAATTAGCAACCACTTCTATTGACCACATCACTCCGATGCCCAAGCTTCATCCTGAAAAAAAGGGTGGCCCACAAGCTCAAACACCTCAGACTCAGGCTACCGCTGCCGCAGGCAAGCCGATGACTGAACAGCACAAGCCTGCTCTGACACAAACTACCAAAGCAACAGCTACTCCTGCGACTAAATCTGAAGCTGCCCCCGCTGAAAAGAAAGAACCGGCACCGGCCGCTCCTGCTGCAGAGAAAAAAGAAGCCGCTCCAGCAGCACCTAAACCTGAAGCTGCTCAAGCAGCCCTTGCTGAAAAGAAGGAACCCACTCCTGCTGCACCTATTGCAGAGAAGAAAGAAACTGCCCCAGCAGCACCTAAACCTGAAGCAACTCAGACTGCCCCCGCTGAAAAGAAAGAACCTGTATCAGCCACGCCTATTGCAGAGAAAAAAGAAACTACCCCAGCAGCACCAAAACCTGAAGCCACTCAAGCACCTGCTGAAAAGAAGGAACCCACTCCTGCTGCACCCATTGCAGAGAAAAAAGAAGCCGCCCCAGCAGCACCTAAACCCGAAGCTGCTCAAGCTACTCCTGCTGAAAAGAAAGAACCCACTCCTGCTGCACCCATTGCAGAGAAAAAAGAAACTGCTCCAGTAGTGCCTACACCCGAAGCTGCTCAGACTGCCCCCGCTGAAAAGAAAGAACCGGCACCGGTTGCGCCCATTGCAGAGAAAAAAGAAGCTGCCCCAGCAGCACCTAAACCCGAAGCTGCTCAAGCTACTCCTGCTGAAAAGAAAGAACCTGTATCAGCCGCGCCTATTGCAGAGAAAAAAGAAACTGCTCCAGTAGTGCCTAAACCCGAAGCTGCTCAAGCTACCCCTGCAGAAAAGAAAGCAGCTACTCCATCAACAATAGAAGAAACTAAAGCGACTGGTGAAGTTCAAGCTGTCGAACCCTCAGCCACCGCCACTCAAGCTCCGGTAGTGATGACCCAAGCTGAAATCCAAGCCGCAGCAGCAGCCAAACAAAGAAGTGAAAGAGACGCCCAATTACGCCAAAAATATGAGGAATTTACTGAAAAACTCAAAGGCTTATTTCCCGAAGGCACTGTCACGATCAATATCAAAGATAAAGAGGAAGAAATCCAGCTCGGTTTTGGAACCAATGCCAAGCTCTGTGAAATTGTTCGAAAAAACCTGGAAGACTATAAAAAAATCGACAAGATTGATGTGGGAAATAACTTCACACTCCCTCGAATACCCAAGACCACCTTACTCTTTAATGATGATCGACAGGAAATTTGGCGTGAAGCTTTTAGAAAAATCGCCCTAGGTGAAGACTCTACAAAAACCGCAACCAAATCTCCAGCTGTCACTATTAAAAGAAAATCTCGCACCTCGCAAAAAATGGGGGAACACCTAAAAGCCACTACCGACACCAAAACATTTAAGACTGATTTAACTAATCCCCTACACCTCAAATCCAAAGCAGAAAAAATGTCAGCATCTTCATCAGCTAAACCAGCTGATGATTCCACTGGCAAATAAAAATACTATTTATGCTGGACAAGGTGGATTACGGCGCTTACGGCCTAATCCACCCTACCTCAATCTTCGGGTTTATAGTATGATATTCAGACAACACTTATGTAGGAGAAACTATGCAATCCCCTAATCGCGACTTTATTCATGTCAGAAGTGAAAGAGCAACCGCAACAACCGCCACCTTTATGAGCAAGGTTTATTTATGGATGGTAGCCGGTATTTTTATTAGCGGCTTAACAGCATTTTACGTTGCTGCCACCCCAACTTTGATTACAGCCATGATACAAAATAAGGGCATGTTTATTGGACTCTTGATCGCTCAGTTTGCTGCCGTCATCGCCCTAAGCGCCGCCGTGCAGTACATGTCTGTTTTGGTCGCTGCCGCAGTGTATATTTTCTACGCGGTTTTAGTAGGTGCTACATTTTCAACCTTGTTCCTGGTCTATAGTATGGCCAGTCTGAGCCTAGCTTTCTTCACTACTTCATTTGCCTTCGTTGGCTTAAGCGCCATAGGCTTTCTCACCAAGCGTGACCTAGGCCCTGTCGGCTCCTTTTGCACCATTGGCTTATTTGGCGCTATTGGTCTGATCATTGTCGGCTTCTTCGTGCCCTCAATGATGACTAACGCCATGCAATTAACCATTTCTGCTATGTGCATTATTATTTTTGCCGGCCTCACCGCCTACGACACCCAGAAAATTAAAGCTCTGCAATATCAATTCGCCAATGACGATGATGCCAGCAAGGGTGCTATTCATGGAGCTCTGATTTTATATCTCGACTTTATTAATTTGTTCCTCAATATTTTACGTTTCATGGGAAATCGACGCTAGCATATTAATATAAGGAAATTTATGCTAATCACATTCTCCTGCGAAGGATATTCCAATATCATCATGTTCGCCGAGGTGGGACTGCGATTATTGCAATTAATGGGTTATGCTGACCAGAAATCTGGCAGCATTTCACCCACAGAAGCTGAGCAAGTGCTCAAACGCATGCATGCAGCGCTTTCCAACCAAAAGGCTAAATCAACCACCACAACCAATAATCAAGGTGATGAAAGCTTTGGCGATGCACCGGTGAGCCTAGGACAGCGAGCTTTGCCTTTGATGGAGCTATTGGAATTTGCTGTTAAAGAAGAGCATCCAGTAAGCTGGAGGGCGAGTTAATTTTCACCCTCCTGCTCTAAATCGTATACAAGTATGCCAAACCTCTATTACGAATATTGTAGCTGTAAATCAGTTTTCTCTTGTTCAATAGTAGCCTTTTGATTAACAACTGTCGTCACGCAAGCATCTGACCAAACATTCAAAGCCGTTTCAACCATATCAATCAAGCTATAGAAAGGCAAAATAACACCCATCAAGGTAATCGGTACATTCATACTAGCCAAAAGACTGGCACTGAGAAAAAAGCACCCCATCGGCACTCCAGCATTACCCACAGCAGTAATCACAGCGATCAACACCCATAAACTCATCGTACCCAGACCAATATCCATGCCATTATTTTGCATGAGATAAATTACGGTGGTAAAAATAAAAGCCGCACAGCCATTCATATTAAGGCTGGTGCATAGCGGTAAAACCAAGCGCGATATTTTAGGATCAATATTCAAATTCTTTTCTGCTGTTGCCATAGTTACCGGTAAGGTACCTGCAGACGATTTAGAGAAAAAGGCCATTGATAAAGCTGGCAGCATGCTTTTCATAGTTGCAAAGGGTGGGATACGATTGAACTTGAGCCAAGCTGGCAACACAATAAAACCTTGAACCAGATTAGCCAGCACAACGATGGCTAAATATTCACCGATGCCTTGAAAATCCATGCCATGGCGCAGTTGTATAACCGTTGAAGTAATAAAACCGTATAGGCCCAGGGGAATAATTTTCACAATCCAACGGGTAATCACCATAAAAATGCCATGCGCACCTTTAAAGAAACATGTCATGGTCTTGCGAGTTTCAGCATCAGGTATTTGTCTAATAGCTAAGCCAATTAACACACCCACTAACAGCACACCCATGACTTGATGTTCTAAAAAGGGGGTAAAAATATTTTCAGGAACCAGCGTAGCCAAATGTTGAATATAACTTACTGAATTGGCACCTAAGATAGATGCTGTTTCATGATGGACATTCACATTCTTTGGCTGAATCAATAGATACAGAACACAACTCACCAAAGCAGCTATAAAAGTTGAGGCCAAAGTAAAAATGAGGGTTCGCCGCCATACTTTTTGCATACCACCTTCCGCTTGATAGCCAGCCAAAGTCACGATGATGGATAAGGCAATGATCGGCAAACTAATACACTTAAAAATCCGAATAAAAATATCGGACAGGAATAAACCAACATTTTGCAAGGTTTGTATTTCTGATAGACCACTAAAAACACCTAAAATAATTGCGGTCAAATAAAGAATGGGGGTCTGTATATTTTTTGAACTAATACGCATGGCCTTATCTCGAATTGTGAACAACCATCATAGCGGACCGATCGCTTATTGTACATGCTTTAAAGAGCCCGATAACGTGCATAGGAGGCTTGCTCCCACTTGCCATATAAGAGGCCACCATCTGTCTGTTTATACTCAAAATAACGTGGATCCTGAGTCAATTCAGATTGAGGATAAATGAGCGTATTCTTGCCTGCTGAATTAAACAAGGCAAAGGTATAACGCTCAATGTTACCCTTGGCTTTTTTCACTAAATGCTTAGTTGCACGAATTTGGTCATGCGTAGCCAATTGAGCAAATTCACCCACCTGGAAAAGTAAAATTGATTTATCTGCCGCTTTAATTTTTTCAAAATTTCTACCCTGGGTTGGAAAAATATATAGTCCAGCTTCTTCCGGTTCATCGACTTCCTCACCACCACTAAAATAATAGGCTGGCATCAAACCAGTGAATACGCCGTGGTCAAAATGAGCACCACACCAATTAGGATTCAAATTACGTGTATCTCTTTCCTGATGATAATGCAGCATGCGGCCATAACCTGAGATCTCAGCATGCGCTAAACCAATCGCCTCATTTACCCCTAAGAATTGCAGCACCATTTTACTGGTATCAAACATCAATTGGCCTAAAGCTTGATAAGCTGTCTTTAAGTCAACTTCATGGGGCCATTTATTTTTGGGGTGATCCGGCACAACGGCATAAAAAGAAGCTTTTTTATCATCAACTTGCCATTGATCCCCTTGATCTTTAAACCATTCCGCACCCAATTCATAACCCTCAGTCTCTCCAACATCACGATCAGGAGCATACTGTTCTTTAACCTCATCCCTCAGAGCAGAAAATTGGCAGGCAGCTTGAATGTAGGCCTGAGATTTATTCTCAAAATCCGGCACGTCACATACGCCCAAGATTCCTTTTTCACAAAGAGCCTTTTTTAGCGTTTGCGTCGCTTGAATATTTGCCGGATCCAATAAATCGGCATAAGAAATAATCTCGAGTTCCACTTTTAACTCCCTAGCCACTCTTTGATTAAACATTATCATAGCAGATAATTTGTCAGGCCAGGAATTTTCTATATAATTGAGCAATTGTATTTTCAGGAAATACCATGAAAGCGCTTTCAGTCCGTCAACTCAAAAAGACTTATCGCAATGGAATCACTGCCTTAAAAGGCATTGATCTTGATGTGGCGGAAGGTGATTTTTTCGCCCTGCTTGGACAAAATGGTGCTGGCAAATCTACCACCATTGGGATTGTTTCATCCCTAATTAATAAGACCTCAGGTCAAGTACGGATATTTGGCTACGACCTGGAAACAGAGACAGCCCAGGCCAAATCACTACTTGGGGTCATGCCTCAGGAAATTAATTTTGGCACCTTTGAAAAAATCAGCAATATTTTAATTCATCAAGCCGGCTATTATGGCATCCCCAAATCCATCGCCTGCGAACGCATGGAAATCTATCTCACTGCAATGGGTTTATGGGATATGCGTAATCAGCCCGCCATTAACCTATCCGGCGGTATGAAAAGAAGGCTCATGGTTGCCCGCTCATTGATGAATCATCCCAAATTACTTATTCTAGATGAACCCACAGCAGGGGTAGATATTGAGTTGCGGCACTTGCTGTGGCAATTTCTAACCCAATTAAATCAGCAAGGTACCACCATCATCCTAACCACTCATTATCTGGAAGAAGCAGAAAGACTTTGCAAAAATGTGGCTATCATTCATCAGGGTAATATCATTGAACATTCATCCATGAAATCACTCATTAACCGAATCAATGTTCATACCCTGGTATTTGATCTTGAAAACCCCCTACATCAACCTCCTCGTTTAGATGGCTACCAAGTGCATTTAGCAGATGAGAACAGCCTTGAAGTACAAATTCAGCCTGGCCAATCGATCAATGAATTATTTCAATTCTTGAACCAAGAAGGCATCAAAGTTACGAGCATCCGTAATAAGACTAATCGCCTAGAAGAATTATTTATTCATCTCACTTCAAAAAACAAGAAACACAAGGGATCTTGAGCTTATGCAAGAGCGCACAGGTTTATACATTAATTGGATTGCTTTTCAGACCATTATTCACATGGAAATTTCGCGTTTTATCCGCATTTGGCCTCAAACCCTGTTCCCACCCATTATTACCATGAGTTTATATTTTTTAATTTTTGGTCAATTTATCGGTTCTCAAATCCGACATATTGAGGGCTATGCTTATATTCAATATATCGTGCCAGGTCTAGTCATGATGTCGATCATGACCAATGCCTATGCCAACACTTCTTCCTCATTCTTTCTGGCCAAATTTACCAAGAGCATTGAAGAAATGTTGATTTCCCCTCTTTCTAATTTAGTTATTTTATTAGGCTTTATGTCAGGTGGCACCCTTCGCGGCCTATTGATTGGCATCATTGTTTTTATTATTAGCTTTCTATTTACCCATACTCCCTTAGCCCATCCCTTGCTTATGATAAGTATGGCCACGCTAGCCTCCATGGTTTTTTCCTTGGGTGGACTCATTAATGGCATTTATGCCAAACGCTTTGATGATATTTCCTTTATTCCAACCTTTGTGCTCACCCCACTCACTTATTTAGGCGGTGTTTTCTATTCTATTCAACAATTACCTCCCATTTGGCGTAAAATATCTATGGTCAATCCCGTTTTTAATATGGTAGATACTTTTCGTTATGGGATTCTAGGCATTTCAGATTTATCGATCTATTATGGGCTTTCGGTTGTTTTATTCTTCTTTGTCGTTCTGTTCCTCTGGGCCTGGTACTTATTGAATAAGGGAATAGGAATTAAGGTTTAATCAATGAAAAATTTTATTTTATTACTACTCCTTCTCCTCGCCCCTGCTGCCTTCTGTGACCCTCTACAATCTTGGGAGGATTATATCGCTGGCTTACGCGTCGAAGCACTACGCGCAGGCATTCGACCAAATGTATTTGATCAGGCATTTTTAAATGTTTCTACACCCAACACTAAAATCTTACGTCTAGATCGTAACCAACCTGAGAAACGATTAAGTTTTTTAGAATATCGTAATAGCCGAGTCGATCATTTTCGAATTCAATTGGGCAAAGAGGCATTTCGCCGCCATCAAGAAGCGCTCAACAATATTAGCCGCCAATATGGGGTTAGCCCTTGCTTCATTGTCTCACTTTGGGGACTGGAAACCAGTTATGGGCACTTCAAAGGCAATTTCCCCGTGATTCGCTCACTGGCAACTTTAGCTTATAACAATCGACGAAAAGATTTTTTTCATAGCGAATTAATGGTAGCTCTGCACATGCTGAATAATGGCCAGGTAACATTATCCCAATTTAAAGGGGAATGGGCCGGAGCCAGTGGACATTGTCAATTCATGCCTTCCACCTGGGTTAAATATGCCGTTCCCTACCAGGGAGTGGGTTATGCGGATATTTGGAACAATGTGGACGATGCCCTGGCTTCGATTGCTAATTATCTTCAGAAAAGTGGCTGGCATCGTAACGAGCCCTGGGCCCTCGCTGTTTCTCTCCCCAGTAACTTCCATGCCCCAGGATTGAATATCACGAAATCGGTTAGGGAATGGTCTCAATTGGGCATTAGACCATTGATAGGTTCGCTGCCAGCAGCCAATTTACCGGCCTCAATCATCAATCCCGATGGCGGACCCGCTTATATGGTCTTTAATAACTTTAAAACCCTGCTTAAATGGAATCACTCGAATTATTATGCAGGCGCAGTTGGCTATCTGGCTGATTCAATCTGTCAAATACCGGAACTTACTCCAGAACCAGTGCGAGAACAAGCACAAGCCTCTGAACCAGAAGCCACTCCTGAACAAGAGCTAGAAACCCTCAGCAGCTCCTCTTCTACCAACAACACAGAAAAAGAGTTTGAACCCGAATTAACCGTGACAGATTTTTCAGGGACTTTTGAGTTATAAACCATGAACCGAATCCCCAAACTCTTAAGCAAAACCAAACTCATGCGTGGCTATCGCTGCCAGAAGTGTATTTATTTGACGGTGCATTACCCCGAACTAGAAGCTCCCATTACCCCAGAAACCCAAGCCCTATTCGATCAAGGCAATGCGGTGGGCGCCAAAGCCCGGGAATATTATCCTGGTGGGGTTTTAATTGATAATAAACCCTGGGATTTTGGCGGCGCACTGGCTCGGACACGAGAACTCCTGGAAAATAGTACTTCTCTTATCTATGAAGCTGCTTTTGAATATCTAGGCTGTTATGCCCGAGCTGATATTATTCAGTACTCGCCCGAAACCAAACGTTGGAGTATTTATGAAGTTAAATCCTCCACCAAAGTCAAAGCTGAACATTATGATGATGTGGGCCTTCAAGTTTGGATCATGGCTAAAAGCGGTCTTCCCATTGAAAAAATCCATATCCTACATTTGAATCCCGAATGCCGCTATCCTGATCTGAGTAATCTTTTCAAGACAGTGGATGTCACGAATGAAATCCGAGCGCGCTATCAAAGCGTGCGTCCCAAAGTCAATGAAATATTCTCCTGCGTTCAAAAACCTGAAGTACCTGATATTGATATCGGTCCTTATTGTCTAGAGCCTACGGAGTGTGGCTTCACCCAGCATTGCTGGAAGAAAAAGAAAATCCCTGAATTGAGTATCTTTAATTTACCGCAAATTAAAAATCGCAAATGGGAACTCTATTATCAAAGCATCATTGAACTTGATGATCCTGACTTAATTGATCTCACTGAATCACAAGAGCGGGTCATCCATTGTTATAAAAGCGGAGAAAGATATCTAAATCAGAAAGGTATCCACGCCGCTCTCTCCACCTGGCAATTTCCCCTGGTCTTTTTAGATTTTGAAACCATCAATCCCGCCATCCCCCGCTATGAGGGTTGCCGTCCTTTTGAGCATACCCCCTTTCAATTTAGCGCCCATTATTGGCCAAACAGAGATTCTAAGATCTCACATCAGGAACACCTGCATGAATCAGCCGATGATCCCCGATCCCAGCTGATTCCAGCGCTGCTAAAAGCCTGCGGTGAGCAAGGATCTATTGTGGCTTATTTTGCACGCTTTGAGATTGAGCGCATTCAAGCCCTGGCTGAGTATTCCCCTCAGCACCGTGAAGCTTTATTAAAGCTGATTGATCGCTTCGTAGATCCACTGGAGGTCATCAGAGCCAATATCTATGACAATGCCTTTGGCGGTAGCTTTAGTCTCAAAAAAGTAGCTCCTGCACTCTTGGGAGCAAGCCATAGCTACCAAGGTATGATGGTTGCCAATGGCAATGATGCGCAAAGAGCTTTTGAGGAATTAATTAACCCTGCTACACCTGCTAACCGAAGAACACAACTTAAAGAAGCCATGATCGCATATTGCAAAAAAGATACTGAAGTCATGGTGGAATTAGTGAAATGGTTATATCTGCACTCAGCTTAAAAGAAATCCCTCAAAGTATCCTAAGCTTGCATCAGCCCCAGCTAGGATCTCCCCTTAAAAGTCATTTCGCCAGTGACTACCAACATTCCGTGGATCGAATTCATCATATTTTAAAGGCAAATAACAGTTCTTCTTTAGGAAAAAATTAAAGAAACTAATTTCGGATTAGCATCAATATAATTTCGATTGGCTACACTCCAAGTGAGCTGAATATTACCCGTGGAATACCACTTTCCCTTAACGGAGAAATTCATTTTAAAGCAAGTATAACCTGCACCAGGATACTCCTTGAAATCATCCGCACTAATAGCATAATACCCTGGCGTTAGTTCTGCTTCACCGGAACCACTGGTTAAAAGCTTGAGATCACTACAAGGCGCGGCTACAGACCAGCCTACATAATCAGCCTCTGCTATTTGTCCTTTTACAGGCTGACCATTAGCAGTGATAAGATTAATGGTAAACAAAGTAAAATTACTGCTATTATTTTTTGTCTTTAAAAAAGCCCATGGCAGAGAAAAAGCCGGCATTGAAAAAATAGAATAACCCATAAAAACCAAAATTAAATTGGAGATTTTTTTCATGACTTTGTCCTTAGAAATTGAATGAGATTTTATTGTGCAAATCATTTTTCACACAAACTGTCATTGCGAGGAGTGTTTTATGCGACGAAGCAATCCATGTGGATTGCTTCGTCGCATAAAACACTCCTCGCAATAACGATATAGTGAGGAGGATACATTGATTAACTCAGATGGCAATCATGGAGATTGCTAAAGAAAATTAAATTGGAGGGGAAAGCCTATCTTCTCATCAAAAAAATATTTTGTCTAGACCCTAATCCATTTCATTGGCTTGTGCTTCCCAAAATACCAGATGTTCAGGCTTCACCATTTGATGGATATGTTCTAAAGCTTGTTTCATCTTGTCAGGGTAGTCAAAAAATTCGATCACCAAAGGCAAATTTAATGATAGATCAACCAAGGATGATTCATGCTGCACACCTGAATCTCCGTAACCGCTAACAGCACGAAAAACACTGACTCCGCGTATTTTAGCTTCGTCATGAAGATATTTTAAGATCTTTCTCAGTAAACCAGAGGCTTCAATCACATAAACTCGCGCAACAATAACTTTTACTGACTTCATAACTGCCTCCCTAATAAAATACCCATCCAAGTTAAACCCAAGCAAACGGATACACTGATCACAATGTTCATCAAAGCCCGGGGCCAATCACCGCTTTCAATCAGATTAATGGTCTCCAATGAAAATGAAGAAAAGGTTGTAAAACCACCCAAAAACCCGACAATTAACAGCGAGCGAAATTGATCTGCAATTGAATCGACATATTCAATCAACAAAACAAACAAGAACCCAACCAGCAATGAACCCAGCGCATTAACAACCAAGGTCCCATAGGGAAAATCACGGCCCACAAAACGATATACATTGCTTGATACCAGATAGCGCAGAACACAGCCAATCGCGCCACCAAAGGCAATTAAAAGCATTCTATACATAAGTTACTTTCTCAAATAAATAAACCCATTATAATGAAAATCCCGGGTAATTGGTCAAGTCTAAATATTCAACATCCCCTCCAAAATAATTTGGCTCCTACTATGAAGCCTCTTTTTTCTGTTAATCTTTGCTTAATCTCCCTGGATAACAGGTATGATATGCTTCCCTAACAACAATATCTTCATTTTATTAAAAAATGATAATGCACGCATTTGAGATTATCCGTATAATAAGAAAGAAGCATAGCTAATGTGTTGATAAAAAAGACAAAAAATACATTCGAGGAAGTAGATCATGAGCCATTCTTTTTACAATTTTAGGCGCCCTCCAGCAACTCATGGAGACCCATATCAAGCCTATCAGGAGAGACGCTATCAGGATGCTTACAGTTTATTAGACCCTATTCTACGAATGCCTTTGCTAGCCAACCAGCAGCAAATGGATCCTGATTCCTTGCGCTTAACATGCTTAACGTGGATTGATTTGCATATCTTACGTTTAAAATGCATGATGGACTTATACCACAAACCGCTTGAAGAATTTAAAACAAGAATTGCTGAAACTGAACATATCGTCAAGACTCTCCCTCTCTCAGATTCAGACAGGGAAAACTATTTAACAAAAGTAGCTGTATTTAATAAAATCTTAACAGAAACTCAACAAGCAGTATATCGGCACAACTATGCGTTAACCATAGGTCGTAACCTCATTGCTATGCTAGGAAATTTTAGTCCAAAAAATATTTGTCAAGAGAGTGCCAAAAGAATAAAAAACTCTCTTAAGGATATCGAAAATGAAGCAAAAATTGCCGCCTCAATTTTCAAAAATGCCGGCAAACAAAAAAATGCGCTAGATGCTATCCATGGTATTATTCTTATCAATGACAAAATTGCTAGTTGGTTAGAGTCCTCCGCTACAGATCACCATAATCTAGCCGTCTTACAGTTATCTGATGAATGTTATGAAACATTTATTAAATATTATCAAGCATATTATCAACCGGTTTTTCTTAGTTTACATCTTGGTCGATTCTACGTACAAGAACGTATTATCAAGCTACAATATAACGAAGAAAATGCACAAATTAAGTTACGTGAATTCATTGAGAACTATTTCGACCAAGAACCCTTAGAACAATATTTGACGAAACCGCTCGATGATGAAAATGATGAAGAGGTAAAAGCAGATATGTTGCGATTTATCTATGATCGCTTTAAAGGAAAATATTTAGAACAATTGATTGAATACCATATTAAAGCTAAGGCTAGCTTCAGGCAACAATTTGAAGAATATATTGGAGTCTCACTTCCTGCCGCATCATCTTCCTCGACCCCTTCTTTGCCCTTATCCTCTCCAAACTCGCGTATAAAAATATGGCATAATGAAGATGGTGTACATTATTCCCGGCCGATTAATTATCCACTTGATAAAAAGAAAAAACGGAAAACAAAAAGACGTGAATTCTTTCCCATAGAAGAAAGTGAATTACTCCCACTTATTCCTTTAGCTGAACGCAAAAAAGAAGGCACACTTGAACTTGAGCCTATAAAAGAAAACATCCTTGATCTTGAGCGAGCTAAAGTAACTTCCGAGGCCAATAAAATTTCAAGATCTGAAATTGATGAAGAAGATTTAGATCCTGCATATTTAAATAAAAAATCCTCCCCACAACTCAGTAACGCTAGCACTCGCTTAATCAAACGTTCATTTACACAGTCACCATCGCGTGGTAAAACAATAACGACCTTTGAAGCAAGCTCATCGTCATCATCCCCCACAAAGCGTAGACACTCATGCCGTAACACTTATACTTTTTCAAAAGCCGCGGAAAACCAACGTGAGGCTATTCTTACTCAAGCAATTACAACAGGAGAAACTGAGCTGGCGAGCCATTTAATTGGTGGAGATGAAACCTATGCAAGTAAACCCATAACAAGAGGTGATACTGATACTTTTCTTATGTATGCTTTAAGAACCTGCCCTAAGGAGAAAGTGGCAGGTATTATCACAGCATTATTACCCGGAAGTTTAATGAATCATCAATCCATGTATAATCTGTTTTCAACCTCTACTAAAAACAATGCTAGTGGCGATTTAATAATAAAAATAGCTCACCAGCGTGGGATTGTAGAAAACTTGCTAAAAGGATTGAATGATGCAGCAGAGAATGCGCAAAACATGAAACAAGTAAAAAAAATAAAAAAAGACTCTGATTTATTTGATTCATCTAATCGTATAAGATCAATGATTAACGAACTGCTCATCTCAAATCAACTTCCACCTCTTGCCTCCTATTTTTCACCAGATGAGATACAAGAAATAAATGAAGAATCAGGGACAGAAAGTGTTGCTTCATCTTCAAACTCTTTCACGCCTGCCTTATCCTCTCCTCTAGATAAACAAGCAATGAATGAAGAAACCAAAAAAGAGTGCTCTTCCTTAATGAATATTGAACAGCAGAACCTCCTAGCATGCTCTAGCTCCTTCTTTACAACACCTATTACTAGAGTTGCTACTGATAATCAAGAAGCATCTATTAGTACCATGCGGGGCGAATATAACTAAAAAGAGAGTCTCGACTTCTAAAGTCAAGACTCTCTTTTTATAAATTATATACCATTCGCATTTCAAAATGCGAACTCGTCATTGCGATGACGACTTCGCGTTTTCAAGTGCAAAATGTAAAATATCGAGAACCAGTCTACTAGTTTAACTGCTTACTCCATACCTCATGGCTGTTTCGCTGCTTGGACTCTCAGTATTACTCACTCTGGCGGGTGTCTTTTTCTCAGGGCTAAACAACAAACTGTTTGTGTATGATCCCTTATAAGTGTCAACATGGGGACTATTCCTAGCAAAGCATTCTGTTCGATGCTTTTCATTATTAGCTATAGTTTCTTCTTTCTCTTTTTTACGCCCTAAGATTTCCTGGTATTTATTTTCATTAAGCTTAAATTTATCTACTCGCTCATAAATTTTATTATGCCTTTCAGCAGAGGGATTTAACAAGTTCATCATCCCATTAGATCGAACGACATAACGAAGCGCAAATTGACCCAGAGTAATAAAACCGATAATCGCCCAGCCCGCTGGCGTTCCAATTAAGGCCGCTGTCGCAGCTGATCCACGTAGCAAGGAAATACAAATAAAATAGCCACCGCCAATATTGAGCAGTATATTAACACCACTTGCTAGCCAGCGTAGACCTTTTTTAGTTGAAGGTTCTTTGAATTCTTCAATTTTAGTTTTAGCTTCAACGATATTTTTACCAAATAACTGTAAGAGCTTGAGATGATTATTGTACTCAGCAGCTCCTATCTTATTATCAGAAGACATCACCGTATCAATCAGATTAATAGCCTGTAATTGCCTATTATAGATTTCAAGCTCGCGTGCTGCTAATATGGTTGAGGATAGCCCTAGACCTGCTTGTAATACTGGCCCCATCACAGAGTAATACAAAACAGCCTCCATACTACAAACCACAATACCTACCATTGTCACTATATGTGTGGTTAATTGAGGAATAGCCCCTAACAATTCAACAACACCCAAAAAACCACCCCAGATCATTGGTGTAAGCTCTATCCCCATAAGCGCACCATAGAGAACCCATAGCCATTTAGATGGCTTTTTTTCAGATTCGGCAGGTTTGTCATGTTCGATAGTTAGGTTTTTATACTTTTCTAATAAATAATTTTGAACGGCAAGCATGATAGCTAGCTTATATTTTTCGATAGTGATCCTTTCATTTTCCTGGAGTTTTTTCCAAAATTCTTTATCTTGACTGATGGCGAGCAATCTCTGGAATTCCTGCTCAAGTTCTATCATGCTGACACTTTCATTATTTTTACATATCCGTAGCTGATATTTACCCAAATGAGTATTAATAGACGGTAATTGATTTTCCAAATCAGTACCATTGGAAGTATTGTCATCCAGGGGATATTTAAAATTCAACTGAGGAGCACTGTTCGTGCAGAATTGGCTTTCCAGAGAAAACTGCTTGGCAAGTTGTGCTGTCGTATCACCGCTGCGAACTAACATACCGTTATAACCCGTTTTGTGAAATGATAAAGCAAAAGGCAATTTTGATCGTAAATTATACACATTGATGATAACTATATCAATAGGGCATTTTTACTCTATTAATTAGACAGTTATGCCGCTCCTGCCTCGATAATAAAATTTTTAAATGACGCTGAGTATGTTAGGAGTGTAAAAAATTCAGCAAAATATTGCTATTAGCTTAACCCTGACATTTTGAGGATAGTTCCGGAGAGGTGCATATTAATCAATATATTGATCTGGAAATTAATGGAAGCAAGTCCCAACTCCGAAAAGCAGAAATCGAGACCCTAGAGAACTTATTCTTCCGGCAACATCACTGAAATAATAGGCTCATTACAATTTTCATTTTTTATCATTGCCTTTAACTTAATTCCCTTTTTACCAGGGGCACTTTTCTTATCAGGTCTTATATGATGATCATAAAAAATGAGATTTTTATCAGAATTATTGACCAAGCCCACATATAAACTCTGTAACAAATGAACCAGTCTATCTGTACTCTCACGTGACGATATCCTTTCAGTATCTTTGTTTATGCAGATCACATACCTCATCCATACAGCATCTGTGATCACGACGGGCAACTTCAATACATTTTTAAGCAGCACACTAGTAGATCTCTCTTGTCCATCTTGTTTCATAACCAGCTCCCACCACGAAAATTTAGAATCCTTTATAGACATTATAAGTTCTAATGTGAAATTTATATTACATATGAGAATCTTTCTGTCAAGCGTTTTTGACACCTTTATTATTAATAATGTATTTTATATTCCATAAGTAAAATTATGGAGCAAGAATGCATATCGACTGGAAAAAACTAGCCGCCAATCTAATTAAAGGTGAGCTCACCCGCCGTGGACTCACTTATGAGGAATTGCAAAAAAGATTGTTGCTTATTGGTGTCAAAGAAACTGCAAATAGCATTAATGTAAAAATTAATCGCGGTACTTTTAGTTTTGTTTTCTTTTTGCAGGTAATGAATGCCATTGGAGTAAAAGTATTTCGGATTGAGGAGCTTAAGCAAATAAACATGGAGCATGCATAACAAACACTACTTTCTCTGAACGTCAACTAATGCACAAATTAGCCAAATAAATTTAAATTTTGTTGTTAGCAGGAAAATACCGACTGGAGGTATGGCTCCCCATTCATCAATAAAAAATAATTGCATATCCTGTCAGTCAGCCTACAATTAGGAAAAAATAACTAACCGGTCAAGGCATTAGAGTTGATCATATTATGAAATTTACATTCCTTCATCAAATTGCCAATAGAGTCATTCATAAATACCAATCCTTCTTAGGCATTTGTACACTGGGTTCTCGTGCAATTATTTTAAACTCTCAAAATCAAATCCTTTTGGTTAAGCACACTTACCAGCCTCATTGGTATCTTCCTGGCGGTGGTGTAAAAAAAAGAGAATCTGCTAAAAAGGCAGTGCTACGCGAATTAAAAGAAGAAATGGGCCTAACGGTTATTGGTGAACCCGAATTATTTGGTATTTATCATCATACCTATTTAGGGGTCAGCGACTACCCTATCATTTATATTGTAAAAAATTATTCACTCACTGACGCGTATTCGCCTGAGATTGAGCAAATGGGTTGGTTCGACTATGCAAACCTACCAGACATGACTAGCCCGGGAACAAAACGAAGATTAAATGAATATTTCACCGATTCTCCACGCTCAGATAAGTGGTAACTGGGGCACCATGTTAGTTAGCTCTATGATCAGTGTATGAGGACTTATCTTTTTTCAAGATATTCCACATCTATTAAATCGACAGGACGAGCAAGTATTTTTTTATATGCTATTAATTCCTTGCAACCAATAACAGGTATTCTGACTCCATAAATATCAAGATAGTTAACTTTAGAAAAATCAGTATTTAATTTTACCCAAGTTCCATCTTTTTTATTATATATTTTTGTGTTGTAGGCACCACTTAAATCAATTATCTGGCCATTGTAATTTAAAGTCATAAGCATTAAATCCCAGCTTTCACTTTTATCATTTGCAGGACCAAATGTAATAAAAGATTTTACCTCTTTTTTAATCCTTTCAAAATCCTCTTCAGGGATATCAATGTCAATATCTGCTAATTCTCTAGTTGAACCATATGCTTTTGCTGCAAGGCCACCAGCAATTTGAAAAGGAATTCCTAATTTTGTGATAATCTCTGTAATCCAAATTAAAGCTTCTTTAGTAGTATTATTCATCACGAATCTCAATAAATTTAAAGTCTTTATCTAATTAAAATTGCATTCACATTAAACATTGACCCCTCTAATCTATTACCTCTGCTCCGCCAACTTACTTGAACATCTTTTTTACTGGCGAATCAATAAAACTCCTGACATATTTTTCATTTAAGCTGCATTTTAACTTCTGCTGCATCCGGGTAATTCAAACTGCTTACAGACGGTTGTTTATCCCTATTCACATGATTATATCTTGCCTGTGATAATAGGCTAGCAACAGATTGTGGCTGCTGATCATCATTAACGGCAACTGAGCTTGTGGTCGCTGCATTGACACTACTCACATTGAAGTGCTGATGAAGTTGAGCAGTCGTCCCCAACAAATTATCTTGGCTGTCAAAACAAGCTCCAGGATTAAAAGGATCTAAATAGTTAGGATGCATTTGGATAGGAGAAGGTGCTTTTGCATTTTCGTAACAAGCCTCCATCGCTTCAGGCTGAACTTGAGGTTGATTTTCTTTTGATTTTGACCATAATGAATGCCAATAAGTGGCTATGGATTTCTTTGCTTCATTGAGCACCTCACCTGCTGTTTTCATTGGCTCTACCAAGAAAGATGAGCCTAAATGGTATAGTGCTTGCCCGCCTAAGTTCAGTAAAGCACGAGCTCGCTGTCCCCAGGTAATAGGACCACGCTGACCTTCTCTTTGTTGCATCCTAACACAAATTTCGCTTGCCGCATAAATTGTAGCAAGGAAAATACCAGCCCCAACAGCACACTTAGCAACAAAAAAAGCTAAACCAATTGCGCCTGATAATAGGAAAAAAGTAACAGCGCTTAAAGCCATCGCTATATAAAATTTAGGGTCAGTTAATAGCTCTTTCCATAAAGGGCGATTATTGGCTAATAAATTTCTCAACTCATTATTCTCAGCTTGCAAGATTCGATTTTGATTAATCAATTCTTGCTGGTCGAGGTTTTGGTTTTTATTCTCTAAGTGCCTAATAAATTCCATCAGCTGCTCTTTGTCATACTGATTTAAATCTCTGGCTATGCTCATAAGTATTCTCACTCTTCGTTTACTTGTGTTTGCCTATAAGCAAGATCATAACAAACAAAGTTTAAGGAAATATTATGAAAAATGATTATTTTTGATCAGTATTAAGTTAAAACTGAGCTTGTCTTTAGGAGTATCCCCTCAATATAAGAATATTTAATATATTTATCAGCTGGTTATAATGCTGCTAGCAAATGGACAATAAGTCGCACTTTATAAAAGTTGATGCAGGTGGCTAGCAGGCTCTTGGTAGATGATGTATAATTTGAACCTGAATATATACATAGTGTTCTGTGAGAGTGAAAAAGCCAAATTAGAAGTCGATTTTGACTTTAGTATGGGGGATTTATGTTGCCAACTCAATTAAATAGTGAAAAGCCACTTCGATAATGAGTGGCTCTCAACAAGAAGAAAAGCAAGATTTTCGAGAGTTAGCCCTCAAAAAATCAAATAGCCATTTACCAGTAAATGTTTTTAATCGAGTTACTATTGACCCGAATCGTATACCAGGAGATGATCAAAATCATCCTTTGCTTCCAAATGACCTCTATGGGGAATTTTTAAGCGCGATTGATTATCGTCGTATCAATTCTCTGATTTTACTCAAAGTGATTTGGCTATCCTTAAAGCTGTTTCCCAGGAAGTAGAGGCTAGTGCTAAGCAATCTTTTGACCATGAGATTAAGCTATATCTCTCAAGCAGCCTCAATAAACATGCTATTAATCAAGCGACCTCATCTAATGCAAGTTCTTCTTCCAATAATACTCCATCAATAGTACCCGTGGAAAAACTAACTAGTCAGCAAGAAAAAAATGCTATTAAGTTACAATGCGCCCTTGATGTATGTAACCAGCTAATTCCATTTAAAAATTAAATTTTACTATCCCTTTTATTCTTATGCTATATTATCAATACACCGTAACTGCGTCGATACTAGCAGGTACGGGTGTCTTTCCCGACACGGCGTCGGTTTTTTTAGGCCACTGAACAAGCGCATATCCTTCAATCTGACCAGCTGAGCCTTTCCTGAAGGATATTTTTATCAAATCAAAATACCTAGCATCTTTCCTTATCAGCAAACTGGATGCCCACGCTTAAATGTGAAGGCGCAATAAAAACACCTTCGACCAGATTTTCATAAATAGAAAAATGCTTTTTTGATCCAGTCAGCAGCTTTTGGTGTAAATGACGTAATTGATGGTCATCTTTAGGTTGGCGGTAGTCACAAACAATAATTCCATTAATTTTACTGCCCACAATGCGGGAAATGTCTTGGAGGTAATATTGAAACCTTTCTGTCATTTATTGTACAGTTTTAACATTTGCTATTCCTGAGTGTCCTATGAAGTAGCGGCAAATTAAATTTTCAATACTTCAAAAATATTTACAGAGTAACAATACCCTACTTAAATAGTGTTGATTACACCAGTCATATTTATCCTTAATTTTTTCAGGTAAAAATTCAGCACCTGAGAAAGGCTTAAACCCAAAGCTTTGGTAAAACGATTTCAAATGATCAAAAGGCAAGCAATAAACCACTTTATATTTAGCTCCCTCATCCAATAATCGTTGCACAATAGCACGTGCTATTCCTTGATTGCGATATTTCTCAAAAACATACATGCCGCCCAATTCACCTGTATTTTCATCAATAGTAACTAGCCGCCCCAATCCTGCTGGGCAATCATTTACTTCTGCGATCACAATAATCTCGTTGGAAAATTCCGATGAAACAAAGTCCACTTCTTTATATTTGCTATTAATCCATTCGATGTCACTGACACTAGCTAACCTAATTTTCAGCATAAAACCACTCTCTCTAATTTCATAAGTAAAAAAATGCACAAAATTAAATCTGAATTAATAAGATGACCATTCGAGACACCATCCTTCGACACCTCGCTAGCGCTCGGTGCTGAGGACTGCCTCCTCAGGGCAAACGATTGTATTTTTTGTCATATACGGAAGCCGAAACCTTAAACTACTTGAACTATTGCACACCATTCGGTAGTCTAAAGTTTAGACTCGACTCCCTACTCCTGTTATCATTTTCAATGAAAATACTGAAATCGTCTTTGTGAAGTCAAATGAATATTATACAGAAGAAAGAACGGATTCCCAAAAATCTTCAGAACAGCAAGATTTTGAAACAATTATGGCACAACCATTACTCAGGTAATGCTACTTTAATTTAATCTTGGCCAAAGTAATATAATATATTTCTGCATATTGCAATTATGGAGTTATGTATGAACCATATTTCTGTGTTTTTAAATACTAAGATTAGAAATCACGGTATTTTTTCTGCTATCGGGAACTTTTTTTTAGCCCCCTTTCGGTATTGCTTTTCGGGGAAAACCATTGATGTTAAACTAGATGGCAGGATTGCAAAGGTTACCTCATTTGAGACAATATCTAGCAAATTTCAGCCTGATCAAGCCAAAACATCGAAGCAAGATCGCGAACTAAGAGCCGAATTAAGAGGACGGCCTGCTTCTATTCTGTATTTTGTGCTACTCCTATCTGGAGTTCCATTAATACTCGGATCTATTTTTAAAGCTATTTCTTTTTTAAGTCCCAAAGCCCGCGAGGATTATAAAATCGTTAAAGCTAAATTAACACCTCGTGATTTTACTCTGGGTTCTGAATCAGAGCCTATTCATAATTTAGAAACCTTGGCCAATCAATTACAAAACCATTTACAGACTGGCCAAAAAACAAAAGCGCTTGTTATTTATGCTAAAAATAAAGATTTGGATGAGAGGTGTCTCAACCTCATAAAAGACATTAATCCCCTCAAACTCATTTTAGTCGGCAGTTGGAGGCAACTCAAAATTGGAAGGCTCTTTGATGTCCTTCGTCAAGGTAGAAAATCGAAAGTGCATAAATGGGATTTAAGCGCTTTTGTAGATGATTTTAATGAGGAGGATGAAAGAGAAAATATCGTTAACTCCGTGGAAACCGCGCTGAATACTCCTAGGTCATCATTTGTTGGTCTGCCCTCATGCTTTTTTTGGCCGAAAACGCCTCCGAAGAAGCATGTGGTCTATACAGTGAAAATCCAGAATGATCTGAATCAAGAGCAAAACAGTGGGCTTCGAATTTGATCAACATATTGATTTTCAGATTCTCCAAACAGTGCCTGGAGAATCTATGTGGCTTAATTTTCTCGCAACCATTAGCAATTATTTGTATACTTATTGCGCTGAGTGGATTTTTGATTATTTCTTCATTACCTTGCCAATCACAATCAATTGTTTGACTACTGGACTTGCACTGGCGATGTACATCGCTAAAATTCGGGGCGAAAATTAAAATGGAAAAAAATACTTTAGTCCAAAATATGGAGAATTTATATGGTGAAAATGGAAAGGAATGGTTAAGCAAATTGCTAACTATTTTTGATGCTCTTAAAAAACACTGGAAGCTAAGCTCCCTTACACCCGTTGACAACCTGACTTTCAATTATGTGGCAAAGGCTTTATTACCGTCCAAGCAGGCTGTTGTTCTAAAGATTGGTTACGATAAAAAAGCAATCGCCGATGAAATGCGAGCCTTATGTCATTTTGAAGGTGCGTCCTCGATAAAATTGATCGATTACAACGAAGAAAATAATGCCCTCCTATTGCAACAGGCTATTCCAGGAATAACACTAAAATCCCTGTACCCAGCCCAGATTGATTTTGTCATGGATCGCTATATTGAGACCATGCAAGGACTCCATAGCAAAAATACCCTGCCCAAGCATAGCGCTATTCATATATCTGACTGGCTAAAAGCTTTGGATGGAGCATCTCCCAATAAACTACCAGCCACATTGCTTAGCAGAGCAATTGAGCTTAGAAACTCCCTGCTAAAAACATCCAGCACTCAATTATTCTTGCATGGTGATTTACATCTTAATAATATCTTAAAAAATAATGGCCAATGGCTTGCAATAGATCCAAAAGGTATAATAGGTGATCAAGAATTTGAAATTGCCGCTTTCGATTTTATCCATCCCACTGAATTGAATCATAAAAAACACCTAAACCCGCTTTTCAACTCGAGAATAGAAAACATAGCTCGAAAATCTAAACTAAATTCTCAGCGAATTAAAGACTGGGTCTTTGTCAGATTGCTTTTGTCAGCCACCTGGTCTATCGAGGATAACTGTGACCCTAGCTGGGCATTGGAATTAGCAAAAGCAATGATAATCAAATAAAACTTAAATCGGGAGAAAACCATGACCAACCTGGACATGGACAAGCTAGAGGACGTTTGTGAATAAATAGAACCATCTCCAGAAGCATGGTTTTAATGACGGTCATTTTAATGGACTTGCTCGCTGGCATGGAGTTTGATCTATTTGTGCCAAGTTTTCCTGAACTGCAAAGTCACTTTAATTTATCTCCATTTTGGATCGAATCATTATTATCTATGAATTTTGTCGGCTATTGTATTAGCTTATTCATTGTTGGGAATCTTGCTGATCACTATGGTCGAAAACCTATTATATTGCTTGGTTTAATCACTTTTATTATTGGTAGCGTATTTTGCTTATTGGCATCCTCCTATTCATTTCTTGTTGCCGGTAGATTTCTTCAAGGCATAGGAATAGCATCACCTGCTATCCTAAGTTTTTTACTCATCGCCGACTCTTACTCCCTCAAGCAACAACAATTTTGGATGGCAATGTTAAATGGCGTAAAAAATACCGCTGTCGCTATTGCACCAGTGATAGGAAGCTATATAATACTCTATTTTCACTGGCATGGAAATTTTATAATTTTGCTACTGTTAGGAATTTTAGCATTCATGATGAGCATTTTATTTATCCCTTATCAATTACCAGAACACAAAGAAACTATTTTATTTAAAGGATATATTCCATTATTTCAATCCAGCTCATTAATGCTTTTAATGGCAAATATTATTTTTATGTTCGTTCCTTATTGGATTTTCGTAGGAATGTCGCCTTTATTATAAATAAAGGATTTACACGTCAGCCTCTCACATTTTGGCTATTATCAAGGTGTGCTTGCCCTGATATTTGCAATGGGAAGTATATCGTTTGGCTTAATCATACATGTGTTTTCACAAGAAAAATTTCTTGGCATTGCAAGCAAAATTTATATCATTAGTTTAATCTGTATCGGTTTTATTACCTTCACTAATAGTTTCAACCCATTATTAATCACTATCACATTTCTGCCATTCATTATTAGCCAAATTATTCCCTCTAATATTCTGGTTCCGATCTGCATGAATTTTATCCCGAATGCAAAAGGAAAAATATCGGCAGTGCTTCAAGGATCACAACTTATATTTTCAGCATTGAGCGTTGAACTCGCTGGATATTTTTATCAAGGATCATTTCAGAACATTGGAATAATTGTTTCTATTTTTATTATTATGGCTACTATCACTCATTTTCTGGTTATCAGGAACCACAATCTTATAAGAAAATATCCTTAAAAGGTAACTCAACATGAATTATCAAACCACTCTTCCAAAAATTAATACTGATGAAGAATATGAAAACCTCAAACTGAATGGCGAACTATTTAAAAAAGCGGTACTCGAAATTATTGCTTACCATCATTTACCAGATGAGCCGCTTTCACCCTTCAATGGCACCAATATTGTATTTTCTCACGGAAGATCAAGAGTAATAAAAATTTTTCCTCCGCTTCATAAAAGCCACTTCGACAATGAAGTATTAACGATGAAGCATCTTTACAATAAGCTTTCCGTTAGAACTCCCGCAATAGAATATGTGGGAGAAATAGACCACTGGCCTTATATTGTCATGAACCAATTGGAAGGAACTCTTTTGGAGGATCTTTGGGAAAAATTAGACCACAGTAATAAAATAATTATTATCCGTGAATTAGGGTCTTTAATTTATGAAGTTCATTCCTTGCCTACCGAAGGCCTTGAAGCTATTGATTGTCACTGGAAGGAATTTATTAACAACCAATTAAATCAGTGCGTAGCACACCATCAAGAAACAGGCCTCCCAGATATTTTATTACAAAACATTCCAACGTATTTGCATGCGATCAAAGACCTTTTACCTATGATCGAAAAACCAGTTATTTTAACTGGAGAATACACTCCTATGAATTTCTTAGTAAAGCAAGAAACTGGGATTTGGCATATCCATGGATTAATAGACTTTGGCGATTCCATGCTTGGGTTGCCAGAATATGATTTATTAGGGCCAGGCGCTTTCTTGATTCAAGGGGACAAAATCCTCTTAAGAGAATTTCTATCCTCTTATGGCTATTCCCCTGAAGAAATGACAAGTGCATTAAGCCACAAGCTCACTGCGCTAATGCTTCTACATCGTTATAGCCGCTTAAATGCACAAATTAGAATAGAAAACTGGGAAAATAAAGTAAAAAGCTTGGATGACTTAGAAAAACTGGTATGGGGATTTTAAAGATGAAGCCATCAAGGTCAAATCTTTTCTTCAACATATGACTTATCTTAATGCAGAGATGCGACCCTGGATGCTTTTCTTTGGTTTATAAACATCTTTGTGGTATAGGTATATTGTAAGCTAAGACTAATTTAGGATCAAATTTTAGTCATTTTATTTTTAAACTATTTAATTAATACAAGGAAGTCATCCATGAAGCCAGCAGATTCACAACATCATGAAGAAGATACCATATCAACAAAACGAGGTAAGTATTCAAATTCAGATGAGGAAACATCTCCCGAACCTTCAATAGAGGGTCGTTATTCACTTCCTTCTGTATCTAGTAGTGGCATACCCGATGCAGACCATAGCAATTTAGCTATGGTTCCTGTTGATTCTCCACCCAAAGATCCCCCTCATTCAGCTCCCGCATCTTCTAATACCCCATTTTTATCACAAACAGCCAAATCCGGGGTTATATCCACTTGTTTATCAATATTCTTTAGTTGTAGTTGTTTCAGTGCGCAGAAACAACCGAGCTCCCATCATCGTGAGTATGACGCAGTTAAACAAAAGGCAGGAGGGCCTTAAGAAGGTAATATGGGGATTAAGGAATCAGACAAGCTTGGGTATTAGAAGAACGAGGGCCTAACCTTAGACACCCTTATTCATCAGGTATTAATGAATCCGCTTATACCCACATGCGGGAATTAAGGATACAACATGCAGGAAAGCCATATCGCGTGCTGTATGCTTTTGACCCACGACGCACTGCCATCTTATTGATCGGTGGAGATAAAACCGGAGATAATCTTAGTTGACCCATCCCAATGAAATGCAACAATTATAGCCATAGCCACCCCCCACCTGATTTCTAAGCTGGTATTTTGTAAGTATAGGTTGGGATTTAGAACTTATTGGTATTAGCTACTATTAATTGGACCATTAGTGGACCATAGAGAAATGCGCCCGCGATGACACTCTGCAACCTCTTTATTATACTATGGGCCGTGTAGGTTTCGAACATACGACCCGCTGGTGGACAATTCCTGACACCAAAACCAAAAATGGGATTGCACACCGCGTTCCTTTGTCTGAATTAGCTATCGAGCTTCTACAGAAAGCCAGGAAGCTCAATAGAAAATCACGGTAGGTCTTCCCGTCGGAAAATGGAACCCATCCTATGCGAGGCGAGTCTATTGGCCGAGCAATTAGGCGTAGCGACGCAAGGTTCCAAAAGAGCAACGTAAAGCACTTTACCCCACATGATCTCCGCCGGACAAGCGCCACTCATATGACAGAAATGGGGGTATCGCGCTTAATTGTCAGCAAGATATTGAATCACGTCGACAATACTATAACTGCGGTGTATGATCGACATAGCTACGATGCAGAAAAAAGAACCGCTCTTGAAGCATGGTCTCGAAAATTAAATGAAATTATTTTCGAAAAAACCAATTGCAACGTTATACCCCTCGCCGGATAAAACCATACCTCAAAAATCAAATGGAGATTTGCATGTTAATTGATATCTTAGAAAAAGATCCAATCCTTGCCATCGATGACGATGGTGAAAAAATACATCCTTGGAGAATATGCCCTATAGGGAAACATTATGTAAAAAACTCACTCTGAAAAAATTCCTCCAAGTAAAAAACATCCTGAAGGTGAAATCATCACAAGACAGTGGCATTGCGCTAAAAATCCACCACATAAAAATCACAACCAGCAGGATAAACCCACCAAAGACATTCTTTCTTTTGAAGAGCTTCAAATTATAGCTAAAACCTACTTTTCAGATTTAAAAGGACCGCCCAAAGCTAACGTTTTAAAATTTGACAGAGCCGATGAATTCGACCCTCAAATTCGCGGCTGGGCAATGTATTGGAACCAAGTTTTTAATGCCAAAGACCCCATTGATCCTAATTTAGTAAAGGCCCTTATTGCAAGCGAGTCCAGTTTCAATCCAGATACAATGAACCCAACCGCTAATGGCACAGGCATCGCTCGCGGATTAATGCAATTAACTGATGACACTTTAAACAGAATTAATGCCCATAAAGTTGAAATAAAGGATAATTATATTCATCTGACTTTTGACGAAGCAAGCGATCCAACAGCCAACATCTGCGTTGGGGTTCGTTGGTTATTTATGAAATATGCTGGCGCCAGAGAAAGAATTGCAAAAGCAAAATTAGATCGCTTAGCCACTTGGGATGATGCTGTTGCCGAGTATAAGGGTATCTTAGGAGGCATTATTGAAGGAAAAAATCCAGACCCCAAAAAAGAAATGCCAATTTTTCGTAACTTTTACAGGCAATTATTAGAGCAATAACATGAAAGAAAAAATTATATTTATTTTAATGTCATTATTTTTTATTCCATATAGTGCATATGCTATCGATGATGCTATTCAAAAAAAATACCCTTTCGCGAAGCTAACTAATGATTATGGGATTCTTAACGAGAATGACTTAAATGATCGATTAAAACCAGAACCTTTTTCAACAAAAGAACTTACTGGCCATATTTATTGGCAATGTTTTCCTCGTGAAGATGTATCTACCACTATTGAAGACATAGGGCACTCTACACATGACCTAGATGATAACGATGCCGATCTAAACATCACCGCTTACAGCAAGCCAGGCGTGATACACAAATATGTGATGCGCCATAATTGGGCCACCCCAGGCACTGAAAAACGATTCAATCAACTGATTAAAATAATGAAAGGTGAAAAATATGTTTGTCTTTCTGGAGAATTTAGATTTCTTGAAGAAAGAATAATCAGCGGCCAAAAGCAATTAGTATATTATTGGACTTCAGAAAAAATAAAAACAAAAAAAGGCTGTAATTCTTATTTTGAGCCCGTAAATTGTTCATAAATTCTTTAGGGAGAAATAATTTTATGTCACTGGATTTATCATTACATTTAGACCCAGACTACAAATCACTTCTGAATACTATCAAAAGCCAGATTAAATCCGCTCAATTTCGGACTGCTATGAGCGTAAACCAAGGAGTAATTACCCTTTATTGGCACATCGGAAAATGATTATCGACACACAAAAAGAAAAGGCATGGGGCAGCAATTTTATTAATACTCTATCGCATGACCTACAAAACTCCTTCCCAGAAACACATGGATATTCTGCAGCGAATCTGAGAAGAATGCGACGATTTACTGAGGAATACCCAAACCCAGATGAAATTCGCGCACAGGCTGTGCGCAAATTAGGATGGGGGCATATTATCGTTTTAATTCAAAGGGTTGACGATTCCCCCGCTCGCGACTGGTATGTCGATCAAGCCTTAGAAAATGGATGGTCTCGTCCCACTTTGGAAAAGCAGATACGTCAAGATTTATACCAATCTCAGGGATTACTAAGCAACAAAACCTCTAATTTCCTTGAACGACTCCCTTCACCTCAATCAGCCCTTGCCCAAGAAATACTCAAGAGCCCCTATAACTTTGATTTTTTAGGGCTACACGATGATGCTCATGAACGTGAGATTGAGCATGCTTCAATCTCTCATATCACAAAATTCCTATTGGAGCTTGGAAAGGGATTTGCTTTTGTCGGGAAACAATATCCCATCGAAATAGACGACGAAACTTATTTTATCGATATCCTGATGTACCATCTAAAACTCAGGTCTTTTGTTGTATGTGAATTAAAAGCGACAAAATTCAAACCAGAACATGCTGGCCAATTGAATTTCTATCTAAACTTAGTTGACAATCAACTTAAAACAGCGCAAGACAACCCAACCATCGGGTTACTGCTCTGTAAATCGAGAAGTAAAATCATCGCAGAATACTCCTTAAAAGGCATAGAAAAACCAATTGGGGTATCTGAATACCAGCTTACAAAAGCAATACCAGAAAATCTTAAAGCTAATCTGCCCAGCATTGAAGAAATTGAGGCAGAGCTTAACGAAGATGGGCCAGAAAACAATCAATAATAACATTCTCAAACAAGATATTTGGGAGCCCCACCACCTTAAGATAATACAAATGCCAGACAGTGTCTGGCGAATCATTTACATGGATACCCCAGAGGGGTACAATTAAAATGGGATCATGAGGAAATAATAAAGACCATGAGTAAACTCGGACAAAGCTTATTAAAAGGCGCTGAAGAAGCCCTCGCTTATGCCAAAGGCAACAGGAAAAATGCCAAGACCCATCATGTAAAAATACCCAAGAAGGTAGACGTTAGCACAATTAGAGACAAGCTTCACATGTCGCAAAACGCTTTTGCTGAAAACTTTGGCTTTAGTACACGAACCATTGAAAAATGGGAGCAAGGCGTACGCCAACCGGCTGGCGCTGCTCGGGCATATTTAATCGTTATTGACCGTAATCCTGAAATGGTACAGGCTGCACTAAGTAGCTTCATGAGTTCACAGAACTCGCATAAAAAGGTTCACCGTAAGGAAAAGGCTTCTAATGAGTAAAACAGGTAAATCTTTAATTAACGCACTTACTGAAGCCAAAAAAAAAGGTTTAGTTACATTACAGGCAGCGACAAAGGTAAATAAAATGAGCTATCAGATCAATTATGAAGCAAACCCCAAGTCAGAAGATATCCAAACCCTAAATGACGGCATTACAGAACAAGCCAAGCGAAAAAAGGGAATGAAGCAACTCGATTTTTTTGCGTTTTTCATCCGCGATGAAGTTGGCAAGATTGTTGGAGGATGTGCCGGTGACAATATGTATGGTGGCCTATTCGTTGGTCAACTCTGGGTAGCAGAATCTCTACGTAATCAAGGCCATGGCACCAAGCTAATGCAAAAAGCCGAAACCTTGGCAAAAGAAAGTAAATGCAATTTCATGGCAGTAAATACTTTTGATTGGGAAGCTCTCGACTTCTATAAAAAATTGGGCTTTTACATAGAATTTGAACGAAAAGGCTTTGATAAAAATTCTACATTTTATTTTTTAAGGAAGGATTTAATTTCTTCTCATGGCCAAAATATATAAAATCAATACACAAGCAGCGGAACGCTTCAGTTGGGGCACCAATTGCGACGAGTGGTTTTTAGCCAACAAGCCTAATATTTGTATCCTTCAGGAAAAAATGCCAGGAGGAAGCAAGGAAGAAAAACATTACCATGAACATACCTGGCAATTCTTCTATGTAATCACAGGAACCGCAACCATGGAAATTGAGGCTAGCATCTATCAATTAGGCGCCTCAGATGGCATTGAAATACCTCCAAAGATTTCTCACAAAATCCTTAATAATACGGATCATGGCTTGATTTTTCTTGTTATCTCAACACCAAATCACAAATCAGATAGAATCAATGTGGAATGAAATTATTCAATCTATCAATTAATGAGTCAATTTATTATGGATGAACCTATTTTAAAAATTCACTGGGAACGATATACAGCCCATATTGACCTAGATCAAGCCACTGCTTCTACCCTTCTCTATCCTTACACTAAAGAACCTATCAAACAACTGAGCCTTTTGTCCGAGGGTTGCGCTAATACCAATTACAAAGTCACCTTCAAAAACAACACTCTACCAGTCGTTATTCGTATTTATGTAAGAGAAAAATCAGCCTTGAATCGCGAAATTGGCATTCACAAACTTGTAAAGGATAAAATTCCAGTTCTCCAGCACTTATACACTGACGATAGCTGCACTGCTTACCCTTATCCTTACTCTGTTTTGGAATGGGTTGATGGAAGATTAATGCGAGACGTTATTTTACAAGAAAAAGAAATATCCGAATGCGCCCTTGACGCTGGAAGGTATCTAAGCGAATTAAGAGACATCAGATTTTCACAAGGCGGTTTCTTTCAAGAAAATTTATTAATTCGCCCTTTCAATCCTGAGGAAGAGTATTTTCCTTATGTATTAATGTTATTGCAGGATGAAATTGTAAAAACCAGCCTCGGCAGCGATCTACTCAATGAGGTCATAAATTTAGTTAAAGCCAACCATCATTTACTGCCAGAAGAAAAGGACGCCAGCCTTACACATGCTGATTATGACCCAGCAAATATGCTAGTCAAACAAGAGCAAGGTGTTTGGAAAATATCTGCCATTCTTGATTGGGAATTCTGTTTTGCTGGCACCTATCTTCTTGATATTGGCATGATGCTTCGATATAGCCATAAATTGCCACCTTGCTTTGAAAAAAACTTTATTTTAGGAATAGAGAAATTCAGTGAACCTCTACCGTTAAATTGGAAAAAGCAAGCCAAGTTAATGGATTTGCTTTGCTTATTACAGTTGGCACATTATAACCCTCCCAGTGAAAGACCAAAAATGAACAGTGATGTTGTTTCGTTAATTGCAAGCACTGTTACACAATGGGGGTCATTTAAAAATGACAAATAAATTTACATTCAAGCCATTAACCAGTTCCGATCTTGACCTATTGTGTAGATGGTTTAAGCAGCCACATGTCTTAGAATGGTGGAATGACCGACTTACATCAGAAGAAATTAAAGAGAAATACGGGAATCGTATTGGAGGTGATGTTGTTTGTCCTTATATCGTTTACCTTCATGATAAACCCATTGCATTTATCCAATATTATTGGGCAAGTAAAGTCGGTGACGGCTGGTGGCCTAATGAAGATACAAGCACAGTTGGATTGGATCAATTTATTGGTGAGGAGAATTATCTAAATCAAGGCATTGGCACTGCAATGATGAATGAGTTTACTCATTTTTTATTTCAAAACCCTCTCATCAAAAAAATAATTACTGAAACTGATCCTAATAATTTTCGTGCAAAACGCTGCTATGAAAAAGCCGGATTTTATGAAACAGGCATTATAGATACACCCGATGAAAAATCTATTTTGATGATCAAACATGAGGATGATTAGGGTCATATAGCTTGAATGCCTTTTCCCATTCAAATCCTGTATAACCTTGACCTAACCCGATATAAGCTTCCTTACTACATCCATTCCCCATCCAAGGCAGCCATTCAAAAATCCATCAGGGTCAAGTCTTGCATTCACCGTTTAACTACACAAAATACCTACCATTTTCATTAATCGCGATTTTTTCTACCTCTTCAATGAGCCATTTTATGCAGATTAGTGTCTTGTTCCACCCTTAATATTTTATATGTTGAATGAAAGACTTGATAATCATCTAGCCCCCTCCACCGAAGTAGGCAAAAATAGGGTTGAACCAACAACTCTATTATGGAGGCTAGATAATGAAACTATATGCTGCAATTGATTTACATTCAACGAACAATTACATTGTAATATTGGACGCTGATGGTACATTGCGCTACAAAAAACGACTTCCCAATGAAAAGCTTCTCTCATAAACTGATTGTCATACGGCGACCTTAAACCTCAAGAACTATCGACTTCATTTTCTATATTGCTCGGGTATATGAATAACTTTCCCGTTCTTCTTCTGAATTTTTTCAGGCAACAAACTATTCTGAATATGCCCCTCTGTTAATTTAGAGCAGGTTCCTGGCCTCACCGCATTAAGTAATGAGTCATGTGTTTCAAGAGTTGGGGGTGTGAGCAGTTTAAATCGAATATTTTATTTTCACTTCTGGCCAAATCCATCAGGGTCAAGTCTTGCATTCACCGTTTAACTACACAAAATGCCTACCATTTTCATTAATCGCGATTTTTTCTACCTCTTCAATGAGCCATTTTATGCAGATTAGTGTCTTGCTCCACCCTTAATATTTTATATGTTGAATGAAAGATTTGACCCTGATGGCTTTCTGCTAAGTTAATAGCAGAAGCGGCAAGCGTTTATCCATTTATAGTATAAGACCTAAGAGGATAAATTCTTTAATTCATGAAGCTCATTCCTTACCTACTGAAGGGCTTGAAGCCATTGACTGCCACTGGAAGGAATTTATTGAAAAACAATTAAACCAATGCGTAGCACGCCATAAAGAGACAGGACTCCCAGACATATTATTAAAACAAATTCCAAATTATTTGGATTCGATCAAAGACCTTTTACCTGCAATCAAAAAACCAGTTATTTTAACTGGCGAATATACGCCAATGAATTTCTTAGTGAAGCAAGAAGCAGGGATTTGGCATATCCATGGATTAATAGACTTTGGTGATTCCATGCTAGGGTTGCCAGAATATGATTTATTGGGGCCAGGCGCTTTCTTGATTCAAGGGGACAAAACTCTTTTAAGGGAATTTCTATCCTCTTATGGCTATTCTCCTGAAGAGATGACAACCGTATTAAGCCGTAAACTCACTGCGCTAATGTTGCTACATCGCTATAGCCGCTTAAACGCACAAATTAGAATAGAAAGCTGGGAAAGCAAAGTGAAAAGCTTGGATGATTTAGAAAAATTAGTGTGGGGATTTTAAAAAAGACCCCGCCACTAAACTCGTGTAGCGGGGGCAATCTCATGATAACTCACGCTCGGCAAATATCTTCATTGCCTTCAGCATAAAATCGAGAAGCTCGGGATGGCGACTATCATAAAACACCCTGAATTCGGGGGTTTGGTATAATTGAGCCAAACCAATATATTTCTCTTTTGTTGGAGTCCATGTGCGCTCAAGCCAAGTGTAATGCCTGCGCATCAAGCTTTGAACTTCATCAGCTGACGGCGATGACTTATTATTAATTGCCACGATAAGAGCGTCCATTATTTTTTTAATATCCTGAATAAACGCATTCTTCTCTTTGTCGCTCCAATTTTTTACCTTCTCATTGCATTCATCCAAAAAATCTTGAGCCAAGATACCCTTCTCAACCAAGTATTTTTCATGCTCCTTTTGCTTTTCTGAATCAAACCCGTAATAAAATTCTTCGTCTTTCATTTTCTCTTTACCTCTTAAGTGTGAAATGGTTTTGTTAATGGTCTTGATCATTTGTTGCGAACGATCGAGACCCTGCTCAAGGATTTTTTTATGTGACTGTAGCGCTTCAATTTTATTGAAGTCGTCACTGCTGATAATCCTTTGAATCTCACTTAGAGGCATTCCCAATTCGCGATAAAATAAAATTTGCTGTAGCATTAGGAGCTGCTCTTCTTCATAATAGCGATAGTTATTTTCGCCATAGTAAGCAGGCTTCAATAACCCAATTTCGTCGTAAAAATGAAGAGTACGAGCACTCACCCCCGAAAGCTTTGCCAATTTATTTACTGTGTAAGCCATATGGATTCCTCTAAGTGATCCATTACCACCTTAAAGTATTACGTAGCGTTAAAGTCAATAGGGTTTATTATTGAATCAAAATCCACCCTTCAATTCCGCAATAATCGCTTTAATAACGCTTTTATCTGTTTTTTCCTTATTCTTATCAACTATTGGCCGAGTATTTTGATTAAATTGAATACCATTTTCACATGTCCACGAAATTTTATTTAACAGGGCATACATAAGCACGAGTTTTCGCTCACTTTCATTTAGACCAAGTTCATCGATAATAGCATCAGAGTAGACCTTGCCGTGACGTGTGCCATACCAGCTCAATAGTATCCTCCCAATAGCCTCTAGAGGGTCCCCTTGTGTTAGGCCGTCTAAATCAACCAAGCCAGCAAACCTGGCATTTTTTATCATCACATTTTTAGAACATATATCTCCGTAATACATCACTGGTTTTACAGAATCAAAATAGAGTTTATATTGAGCAAAAAGATTATCTGCTATTAGCGACATTTCATTATCCATAATCCCTGTTTTTCTACCGCGCTCCTTGGACTCCTCCACCCATATCTTCATTCTCTCAGTCCAGGTGTCACTTACTTCGTTATCACCACCGCCCCAAATAACACCATATTGCTTACTCGAAGGTATAGTTTTCACTTTGCGAAATATAGCAGCGATTTCTTTTGCAAGCATTTTCAGTTGTTCATCAGTTAAATCTTCTATAACATCACCCAAATCATTTCCATCAATTTTGGTTTGAATTTGATAAGACAATGGCACCAAAGATTTACTGTAATTTTCAAATAAAATATCAGGCACATTAATGCCAAGGGCTTTAAATTTTGGAATGTGATCATGTGAACCCATTAAAAATTTATCCACGGGGCTCAGACGTACAATCACCTCCCTATCAGCCAAACCAACATCGTAGACTTCATTGCAAATTCCTACAACTATTCGCCGAATAAATTTCGGAGGCTGATTAAAATGAAACAATATCAAAATGCCTATCATTTCTTCATGCGACATGTATACTTCCTTTAATAAATCACTCTGTAAAATCATCAAATATTTCTTTTACGTCCTTCAGCAAGATATTTTTAGAAACATCTGTTATAAAATTGTTAAATGTTTCTTTTTTTATCCGCATACAGCAATAGTGCATTGCCATCTTAATGAAAAACTCCAATGTCTCATCCAAATCTGCCATTAACTGTATAAATTGGTATTGCATATCTGAGGTGTAAGTCAAATAGGTAATGTCACGATAATTCGATTTCCCCCTGTAACGATAAGCTTCATGTAAAAAACAGCATGATTTTTGAGATAAGATTGAATCACGAAGCTTCCGAGCACCACTGCTCTTAAAATTAGCATATTTTTTCTCTTTAAAATCCTTAGACCCCTTTATATTAATTTCAACTTTTTTTCTATACCATTCTGCTGTTCCTGATAAGTAGCTACAGCAGATCCCCGCTGCCACATCTATATCTGCTGGATTTTTTTCTTATAATCTTTACTGTGAGGATATAGCGTTATTTCTGCCGAGTAGGTCTTTTCAACCAAACTACTCACGCGATAATCGAACGGCTGCAGTGCTAATTTTTTTGATGCAATCTTGACATCCCACTCATTTGCAGCTTTTGCATGTGTTTGAGAATCACTATTATCTGTTGCAGTATTCATAGCCTTGGCAGCATTCAGTATCCCATAATACCAAGTAATAATAGCCACCCTACTAAATATCTGTGCTTCGCCCTCATTAACCTTCATACGTCTCAACGCACTAAAATAATGCAATGACATAACAATCTGCAAAAATAAACGAGTATCAGCTTCTTCATTCTCACCCTTAGGTTGAATCTGCTTATAAAAATTTGGAAGCAAAGCGCTGTTTTGCCTACATAGCAAAGCCAAACCATGCAACCAATGAACTGCGCCTAAAAAAACAAATTTGTTTTTCTCTTGTAGATGGAGAGGGAGTCTTTCTAATAACCAACTCATTATTACCCTCCTTTAATTCACTGCTGACCTTTATATTTTACTACTTAATTCGGCTAAAAAATTTCGACTTTGGGGTTTGAAAGGTAGCACCACGGTAGCACCAACGAGTTTTGAGAGGGTTTTAGAATCAGCGGCTTTGCGTGTTTTTAATTTAATTATCAACAACTTAATAACATGGGCCGTGTTGGGATCGAACCAACGACCCGCTGATTAAGAGTCAGCTGCTCTACCAACTGAGCTAACGGCCCGTAGATGGGGTGAACGACGGGGATCGAACCCGCGACAACCGGAATCACAATCCGGGGCTCTACCAGCTGAGCTACGTCCACCACCAAGCCCGCGGGAAGATATTTCCCACGGAGGACGATAAATTAATGCATCTTGGGGTACAGTGCAAATGGTTTTTAGGGGAGGGGCCTATAAGTCATCATGAAGAAGAAGTGAAAAGAATTGACGCAGCGGGCTGGTCTTTGTAACATCCCTATCCTCAGTTTGAAATCGGGGTATAGCGCAGTCTGGTAGCGCGCCTGCTTTGGGAGCAGGATGTCGGGGGTTCGAATCCCTCTACCCCGAAAATTTTATATCTCTACCTCCAGCGCCTGTAGCTCATTCGGATAGAGCATCGGCCTTCTAAGCCGAGGGTAGCAGGTTCGAATCCTGCCAGGCGCGCTGATTAACATAAGGGATTATATGACTGCAAAAATAATCGATGGCAAGGCCATTGCTGAAAAACTGCGCAGTAAACTCCGCACTAAAGTTCAAAAAATAACCAAACAAGATCAACCTAGACCCTGCTTGGCAGTCATTTTAGTAGGTGATGATTTTGCCTCCACCGTATATGTGCGGAACAAGCTCCAAGCTTGCCAAGAAGTGGGTATTGAATCGAAAAGTTATAAACTGTCTCGCTCAACTTCGCAGAAAACACTGATCTCACTTATCCAAGCACTCAATAAAAATAAACGAGTTCATGGTATTTTGCTGCAATTACCCTTGCCTAAGCATATTCAAACTGATGAAGTGCTGGAGCATATTCATCCCTTAAAAGATGTGGATGGCTTTCATTCACTTAATATGGGTCGTTTAGCGCAATTCCGACCCCAATTACAGCCTTGTACGCCCTATGGGGTGATGCGCCTTCTGGGGCACATTAAACAGAAATTTCCGGGCAAAGAAGCGGTTATTGTGGGTGCTTCCAATATTGTCGGCAAACCCATGGCCTTGGAATTGCTTGCCCAGGGCTGTACAGTGACCATTTGTCATCGCCTCAGTCAGAATTTACAGCAGCATATTGCCAGAGCAGATATTTTGGTATCCGCAGTAGGCAAGCCTGGCTTTATTAAAGGCTCTTGGATTAAGAAAGGTGCTACCGTCATTGATGTGGGAATCACTAGGCTACCTAATGGCAAATTGAGTGGTGATATTGATTTTAATGCAGCGATAAAGCGGGCAAAATGGATCACGCCGGTTCCGGGTGGGGTGGGACCGATGACGGTAGCAATATTGTTGGAGAATACGGTGAAAGCGCAGGGGCTACAAGGAAAGGAGATCGCAACATGAAGCATTTTAAAAATCTTTTATTGACCACAACCCTATTCATCAGCATGGAAGCAGCACAAGCTGTACCCACGCTGAAACCAGAAACCACACCGCCGCCACCAGAAGGCCCGTTGGCTATACAAGATTTAGGTCCAGCTTTTTCTCATCCTTTACCAGAAGATCCTATGCCTGCAACTAAACCGCGGGCACCGACCGAGGCCAAAACGGAATCTCCCAAAGATCTCATGGCGCTCTTTGATCAAGAAAAGCAACCCTCACAAGAAAAAAATCCCCTAGAAGAAGAGACCAAGAAAGAGTTTCAAAACATTGATATAGAAAATCCCAGAGCCTCTACAGGAACTGACCCCAATTCACTAGACCTCAAACCGAATAATCCGCCTAAGGAATTAGATTTGAGTGAGGCCAATTTGGATAATAAGGATTTGCCAGGGATGTTGAAGTAAGGCGTGCCAAAGTCTAAACCCTCATCCCCTCCCTTCTCCCCTCGTAAAAAACACTCCGGGAGAAGGGAGTTTTAAGCAACCTCTGATTCTTTTGCACTCTCAGCTTCTAGCACTCGACGAACGACGAAGCGGGGACGGTGACGAACTTCTTGAAAGATACGACCCACATATTCACCAGTAATGCCTAAGCCTAGCAGCAGAATGCCTATCAGGAAAAACATGATGGCAAACAACGTAAAGACCCCTTCCACTTCAGGACCCACAATCAAGCGGCGCAGCAACAAATACATCACGAAGACAAAACTGCAGAAGGAAATCGCAACACCCGTTAAGGTAATCGCTTGCAGAGGAAACAAGGAAAAGCCGGTGATAAGATCAAAGTTGTAGCGGATCAAGCTATATAAATTATAGCTGGTTTCGCCAGCCAAACGTTCCGCATGAGCCACACCCACTTCGGTAGGATTCACAGCATAGTTCAACGCCAAAGCAGGAATGAAGGTCGTCGCTTCGCCGGTAGAAACCATCAAATCGACGATATCGCGGCGATAGGCGCGCAACATGCAACCTTCATCGCGCATACGCAGTTTGGGCATCATCCAGGCGCGGACAATATTATGCAAGCGAGAAACCGCCAAACGCCAGGCAGAATCTTGGCGGTCTTGACGATAGGCATTCACCACATCATGGCCTTTTTCCATTGCTTCAATTAATTTGGGAATTTCTTCCGGTGGATTCTGCAAATCAGCGTCCATGGTAATAATAATTTCGCCGCGCACGCGCTCGAAACCCGCCATGATCGCCATGTGTTGCCCAAAGTTGCCATTGAATTCAATGACTCGAATTTGCGTGGGATGCAACTCGTGCAGTTTCTTTAAAATGGCTGATGAACGGTCTGTGCTACCATCATTAGTTAAGATAATCTCATAAGACTTGCCCACATTGTCCAAGACACTGGTCAAGCGATGGTATAAGGTGTCCAGGTTTTCCTCTTCATTGTGAACAGGAATCACCACGCTAATATAAGGTTTTTGAAAGGTCATTTTAGATTACCTATTTTTGAGATAGGGGGTATTATATAGTGGACAATTGGGGAAATCATTAGGATATCACCGTGATGGATGAAAAAAAGATCAGGCAAATCTTTGCCCGTTTCAAAAAAGAAAATCCCAAACCCACCACCGAGCTGGTCTACCATAACCATTTTGAGCTTTTAGTAGCCGTGATCCTCTCCGCCCAGGCCACAGATAAGTCAGTGAATAAAGCCACAGAAAAATTATTCAAAATAGCCTCTACCCCTGAAAAAATGCTGAAACTGGGAGAAACCAAATTAAAGGAATATATTAAAACCATTGGTCTGTATCAGAATAAAACCAAGAATATTATTTCGACTTGTCACCTGCTAATTGATCAATTTCATTCCAAGGTGCCCTCCACCCGGGAAGAATTGGAAACCCTGCCCGGCGTGGGACGCAAGACAGCCAATGTGATTCTCAACACCTGTTTTAAAGAGCCTGTCATTGCAGTCGACACACACATTTTCAGGGTGGCCCAGCGAATTGGCCTAGCCAAGGGCAAGACCCCTCTAGCCGTGGAAGAGCAGCTCACTGAAGCCATTCCCAAAGAATACATGCATGACGCCCATCATTGGCTAATTTTGCATGGCCGATATGTGTGTACTGCACGTAAACCTAAATGTCCAGAGTGTATTATTAATCAGTGGTGCGAGTTCCCGGATAAAGTAGTTTAATGTAAAATTAGGCTTTACCTTCAATCAAAAAAGTTGTGCTTAAAGGAATTCATACCATGACTAACTCTAGTTCAAGACTTACTTTTGGTGCCTTTGCTCTTTATTGTTTGTAATCCCTCATGGGATTGGGTTAAGAGATTTGCTTGGATAAGCGTATCATGTGCCCAGCCCTAATTTAAAACGACTGATAGGAGCCTGAACTTTTTTTGTAAAATCTTCAATGTTAAACGAATGTTGTTTTTTCTGCTTATCCTCAAAATTAATTCCGGAGCAGAATTGAGAATAATATTGCTCCTGAATTGCTTTAGGTAGATCCCTACTCCATTTTATAGAAGTCTCTTGCAGTGTGCCATATTGCCTCGATAAGTTTAAATAGATGGCAAGTAGATAAGGATACATACTATAAATTTGTTGTTCACTTCATTGACTAAAATCATGACACTTATCAAGTAACAGATTAACATCCCAGAAAAATGCTTCTATTGGATGGATATCTTTTTTAAAATTCTCTAAATTTTTGGTGATATGAAAGCAATTTTCGAAAGGACTAGATTGAGCAAAAACAAGGCCAGAGGTGTTTAATTGAGAAATTGTTTTTTGATCAAAAAGCTCTTTCATAGACATGGGTGTGACATCGATATCTGTATAAACAACATAGTGATCACGATACTGTCGCCACATCATTTCTCGAGTAATATATAATTTTAACAAATCTATCTTACAAAAAAATGGAAGAGGCCTATAAAACAATGAATGGTATGTTTTTCCCCATTGAATTAAATGAATATCTTTAAACTCTAATGTGTCTATGTCGTGACCCTGTTCTTTTAAACAACGCTGCTTGAGATGTTGAACGCTATCTTTAACTTGAGTATCAGAAACTTTATCGCTATCGCCGTCGTACCAAATATTTATTCGGGCGGTTGGATTTCCTGTCATCCATGACAAAGCACTTGAAGCAATAGCTTCAAATTCAGTATCTTCAGCAATAAATTTATTTTTCAAATTAAGAGATTTACGAACCCACATTAAATTAATGGAGTAACTAATCGGTGGGGCTGCACTATGTTGCGATGCAAAAAAAGGATAGCCTCCGTGAATTGGTTTATACAAATCAGCCTCGCTATGTTCAATTTTCTTTGGCATTAGGTATACTCCTAAAGTACTCACTATTATGGCATCTCTGTATAAAGTATAGGCCCATATTAATAGCCTGCATCATGGCCAAGACCCTAAACAGAATGACTAAATTTGGATTGCTTCGCCTGCAAAAAACGCAGGCTCGCAATGACGGAACCGATTTACGCAACAAGCCCCGGCCATGTTATAACAGCTTGATTTTATCAGGCTTTTAAAAAAGAAAAATCCCGAAAAGCCACCATAACCTTTCGGGACTCCCCGCAAAAACGCAAGCGGGTGTAAGAGTATATTTAAGTATAGTCCATAAATTTATAATTATTTCCTAGAAAAACAAATCAAACTGCAAAGTCACCACATTATCATAGGTACCCATGCCTTGAATAGGGGACGCCACGGCTGAACCTGTCGCTACTTTACTGCCCGCATAGTTAATGTCGTGATGGAATTCCAAGCTTTGAATGGTATTATGCCAAATGGTAGTATTCACCACCACACCCATACGCTTTTCCGGCAAACCAATACCTAAGGCTTCTTTAGCTTGGCTATATCCAACACCCACCGAGGTTGGTTTACTCAACACTTCAAAACTGTAAGAAGCTTCAGCATTCAAACTCCAAGGCTTGGCGCCACCCGCATTGAAACTTAAATCATTGGGATTGAAAGAAGTCGTCGCACCAATATATTCACCAATCACATTAATATGATCATGAATGGTGACAATGCCCCTGAGGTTAAGTGCTGGCACTCGGTGTACAATTTTTTCCAAACCATAAGGTACAGGACCTGCAAAACCATTAAACATGGGCTGCAAACCTGTATTCTGCATGCCGACCGAATCAGCGATATTGGCAATATAGCCAGCACCAATATCACCATTAATGTCTGGATGCGGGCAATTAAATTTAATACCGACGTTAACACCACCATTATCAATACGCGAAGTGGCACTGGCATGGCTATCGCCCTTAAAGGCATAAAGCGCGGTATAAAAAGTATTTTCAGTCTGTCCTTGATAACCGATCAAGGCAGCGCGCGCCTTAGTCCGACCCAAGGTTTTGGTCAACGGCGAAGTCACAAAGACTGAGGAATAGGTACCAAAGGGCACAAACATCTGACCCACGGTGCCATATACGGGTGATTGAGTAAAATCACCCAACATAATGAAAGCATTGTTCAAGAAAATTCTAGAGTTTAACACCCGTGAATTCGTCATGGCAGGATAGCTGCCATTACTATAACTAAAAGCAAAAAAACCGGAGACCCAGGGAGAAGGTGACAAGAGAAAGCCATCTAATTCCGCCGTAGATAGATCGACATTGGAGGAGCTGCCGTTCTTACCCGAACCCAGATTACCCCCTTGTTGACCCGATTTAATATATTGGGCCTGGCCTTCCAAGATACCACTCAAAAGCAAATGAGAATGATGGGTTTCAGATTCGGTATGTAAACCTTTAGCAACCATGCCCTCATGTGCCGCCTTGCGTAACTTTAATAAAGCCACATCGGTGTTAATCTTGGGATCGTTGACAATTAACTGACTACCACTAAATTGAATCGGCACGTTCACATAGGGTCCAATGGCGACAAAAGAACGTCCTGGATTATCCATATCCATAGGAATGTTTTGTAAATAAGATTGGGTTAACAACTCATCGTTGGAGAGCTCCCCGGGAGGCGTATAAGTTGCCAAAGTCCCCTGGGTGTGGGCGCGAATATGCGCTTCATCAGTCAATGGAGGATGTTTAGGAGAGAATGGTGTATGGTAATGGCCATCCTGTTTAGTTTGAGATTTTGCTTGCTGCTGATATTTCAAAGCAGCGACTTGATGACGCAACTTAGCCAATTCTTTTTGCATGGCATCAGCCTGAGAGGAAAGTTGGTCAACCGAAATCTGATCACTATTTTGGCTGCTTGTGCTGCCACTTGCTGCAAATGCCGAGGTTAAGGTCATTCCCAACACACACAGACTCGTCATGAGTGTTTTTATTTTCATTCTTGATACTCCATAGTTCTAGGGCGCAGGATACGCTAGCAAAATTCAAAATGAAGTACAAGGAAATTCAGCGGGCAGAAAATATTTTGATCAGATTCTAACGTAAATCAAAACATCGTCCATTAACAATAGTATATTGAGGCCAACCTTGCAGAACCTGTCCTGCAAAAGCAGACCAGGCGCATTTGGTTTTAAGTTGTGAGGGTATTACTTCCATGCTTTTATTTAAATCCACCAAAATGACATCTGTTGTGGCCGGCAATTTGAAAATCTCCTGCACTCGTTTTGAAGTCAGGTTTAAAATTTGATCCAAATTGAGTAAACCCTGATGATAAGCTGTCAATAATAAAGGCAAGGTGGTTTCAATGCCCGGCATACCTGAGGGACATTCCCCATAGGGTTTAGCTTTTTCTGCTATGGTGTGGGGAGCGTGATCGGAGCCGATGGTATCAATGATTCCAGACTGAATTCCCTGCAAAAGCTGGGCATTATGCTCTGGCGCTCGCAAAGGTGGATTCACTACTGCTCTGCCTTGCAACTGAGCATAGGCTTGATCATTTAAAAATAAATGATGTGGCGTAATTTCAGCATAAACTGGCAATCCTTGTTCTTTAGCCTGTTTGACCAAATTCAATTCACGCATAGTACTCAAATGTAAAATGTAAAGCCGGGTGCCATATTTACGTGTCAAGGCAAGGGCCTTTTCTACAGCCAGGCGCGCGACCTCTTCATCACGGATCTGAGAATGATCCTGATAATGTTTGCTGTCTTTAAATGCTTGCTTGCGCTGATACATACGCTCCTCATCTTCGGCATGCACAGCCACCAGCATATTATTTTCAGCAGCAATTTTAAATACAGCGTCCAAGCTCTCATCATCATCGATAACCAAATTACCTGTACTGCAGCCCATAAATACTTTAATGCCGATACAATCATTTTTAACTTGGGCTAATTGGTTAAGATGATTTTTATCCGCGCCAAAAAATAAGTGATAACGTAAGGGAATATCAATTTGTTGTAATTGGGAATCAATCAGGGCTTTTTTCTCTGCCAATAAATTAGCAGTAATGGTCGGTGGCAAGGTATTTGGCATATCAAATACGGTCGTATAACCGCCATAAATGGCTGCCCGGGCCGCGGTATGCCAATCTTCTTTATACTCATAACCTGGGGTGCGAAAATGAACATGCGGATCGATAAGACCAGGAAACAGTGTCAAGCCCTCGGCATTGATTTCAAGGTCTTGCTGACTGGAAATATCAAGGTCAGTTGTTTTTCCATTGATAAGAAGGGCATTTTTTATAGAAATCATATGAATTAGATATTCACCCTTAACTGATCACGGTCATACAGTTTTTCGCAATAATGACAACTCAGTTTAATTTGCTTGCGTTCTTCGGAAATATAAAAATAACTGGGAATCATTTCGGTATGCGTAATACAAACTGGATTAGGACAGATAAAAACTTTTTTCATTGCTGTTGGTAGCCGGGTTTTTACTTTTTCCCCGACTTCAAAATCTTGGATCACATTAATGGTGGCAGAAGGTGAGAAAACCACCACTTCATTGGCCTCAACATCCGTCAACACCCGATTTTCAATTTTAATTAGATCCTTCTTGCCCATACTCTTGCTAGGCAAAGATAAACCAATGGTGACTTTATACTGACTATTCTCTAAGGAGAGCAAATGAATAATACGCAGAGCTTGGCCAGGAGCAATATGATCTATCACGGTTCCATTTTTAATGGCTGCGACGGGTAAGATTTCACTCATGTAGTGCTCCTATTGACCTGACTCACTCAACATTAAACTTAATAAGGCCTGCCTAACAGGCACAGCATTTGCTGCCTGCTGAAAATAATAAGCATAAGGTGTGTCATCCACATCTTTGGTAATTTCGTTGACACGAGGCAAGGGATGCAGCACTTTCATATTGGCCTTGGCTTTAGCCAATAAAGCTGGCGTTAAAATAAATTGATTGCGTACTAACTGATATTCGGCACTACTGAAACGTTCCTGCTGAATCCGGGTCGAATAGAGGATATCAACTTTAGGAATGACCTCTTCCAAATTTTGATGAAAAGAAAAGCGGACACCGCGTTTTTTCATTACATTGCAAACCGACTCTGGTAAAGCTAGCATCTCCGGGGAAACCAAATATAAACGCACATCAAAAAGAGAGCATAATTGCGTGAAAGAATGAATGGTACGGCCATATTTTAAATCGCCGACCAAGGCAATTGATAGACCATCAATTTGTCCCTGACATTCTTGAATGGTGAATAAATCTAAAATCGCCTGGGTAGGATGCTGATTGGCGCCATCGCCCGCATTAATAACTGGGCAACGGGCAGCTTCCTTGGCCAAAGCTGCGGCACCCTCCGCCGGATGGCGCAAAACAATTAAATCCGCATAGGCTGAAACCACACGCATCGTG
>Ga0207695_10000932_pt1 | contig 52193 bp, 54 predicted proteins | sample KBSC54metaG_FD_184354 | JGI IMG/M metagenome (GOLD analysis project Ga0207695, IMG submission 184354) | Corn rhizosphere microbial communities from Kellogg Biological Station, Michigan, USA - KBS C5-4 metaG (SPAdes) (version 2) | ecosystem: Host-associated > Plants > Roots > Rhizosphere > Soil...
CCGCCCGCGCCGCATAAGAGAACGCGTGACAAGGCATCGTGTTTTCATGTAAAATGAGAAGATCACCGTAAGGATGTCTCATGCCTGCTAATTTGTTACCTCACCGCCTAAACCCTCGTGGCTTTACCCTGCTGGAAATCACGATCGTACTAAGCATTGTCGGCATTATTATCGCTGGCGTCTGGTTTTACGGGGCCCAAACTCTGTATAATGCGAAGGTTGAAAAATTACAGTCGCAAATTGTGCATATTATTACGCGCAGCCATGAAGTTTTTGGGAATAATTCCGTGCCCAATAATACGGATTTGACACAGGGCGCGATAACCGCCAATATTTTTCCTACTGATGCACTCGGAGTTCCCACTTCTGGATCAACAACTTCTGGCTATATTGCTATTGAGCCCTTTGCCATGCCCAATGGCACTGTTGCACAATATTCTTTTCGCACGCTTGGACCCCTTAATGGGGCCCCCACGTTCTTGTTGAGTATACCCTCTGTTCCAACAGATGCATGCGTCAAGATTATAAGTTATATGGGGGCAAAAGCCACTGTAACACAACTAGGTTTGTTGCTATACGGTCCTGCTAATCTTTCTTTTTCGCAAGGATTTGGTATCAATGGCACACCCGTGTACTGGGCGGCACAACAGTGCGCCGCCATTAGCCCACTTAATGGTACAAATAATGGCTTAGCTATTATGTTCCAGCTTTAATCTAGCGCCAATAAATATTGGGAACACTGATCTCCGAAATCCTTGCTTTTTAGATGATAGGCACGGTACTTTAACCGCATGAATTACGATGTCATTGTGATTGGCGGCGGCCATGCGGGTACGGAGGCAGCCGCGGCGGCGGCGCGCGTTGGCGGGCGCACGCTATTGTTGACACATAAACGTGAAACCATCGGTGTCATGTCCTGCAACCCCGCCATTGGCGGTTTGGGCAAGGGTCATCTGGTGCGCGAGATTGACGCCCTGGACGGAATTATGGCGCGCGCGATTGACCAGGCAGGCATTCAGTTTCGCATGCTAAATGCCAGCAAGGGTGCCGCCGTACGCGGCCCGCGCGCCCAGGCCGACCGCAAATTATATCGCCAGGCCGTGCAGGATATTTTATTCAATTATCCCAATCTTGAAATCCGTGAAGGTGGGGTTGAGGATTTAATTGTTGAGAATAACAAATGCTGCGGCGTAATTTTATCAGACGGCACCGCCATCCGCGCAGGTGCGGTGGTACTGACGACCGGAACATTCTTGAATGGCCTTATCCACCGCGGCAAGGAAAAAATTCCTGCAGGTCGTGTGGGAGAGGCTCCGGCGCTGAAACTATCGGAGCGCCTGGCTGCACTAGAACTGCGTCTTGGTCGCCTGAAAACGGGGACGCCGCCGCGCCTTGATGGCCGCACCATTGATTTCAGCCAATGCACGCTGCAACCGGGCGATGAGAAATCCATCCCTTTTTCATATTTGACGTCTCAAATCACCGTGCCGCAGGTGCCGTGCCATATGACTTATACGACGCTGGCAACCCATCAAATTATCCAGGATAATTTACATCAATCCGCCATGTATTCCGGCCAGATTTCTGGTACGGGTCCCCGTTACTGTCCCTCGATTGAAGATAAGATCGTCCGCTTTGCCGATAAATCACGGCACCAGATTTTCCTAGAACCCGAAGGACTAGATGATCCCACCATTTATCCCAATGGCATTTCCACTTCGCTACCGGTTGATGTTCAGGAGGCAATGTTAAAAACCATCCCAGGCTTAGAAAAAGCACTTATGTTCCAATCTGCCTATGCAATTGAGTATGATTATGTTGATCCGCGTGAGTTATACGCAACTTTAGAAACGAAAAAACTCCCAGGACTTTATTTGGCAGGACAAATCAATGGCACCACCGGCTATGAAGAAGCGGGTGCGCAAGGCCTGATCGCCGGTGCCAATGCCGCGCTTGCGCTGTCGGACGGTGCGTTAACTTCAGGTGAAAAAGGAACCCTCATTATCGGCCGTGACCAGGGTTATATGGGGGTATTGGTGGATGATCTAATTACGCGCGGTGCCAATGAACCCTACCGCATGTTCACGTCACGTGCGGAATACCGCCTGAATTTACGCGCAGACAATGCCGATCAACGCCTGACACCCCTGGCCATTGAGCTGGGCTTGGCCGGTTCTGAACGCCAAAAAGCTTGGGCGGCAAAATCAGAACGCCTGAATGTTTCACGTGAAACATGTGCACGTTTATCTGGCACGTCAACGCAACTGGCCAAAATGGGGTTGCCAGTGAACCAGGATGGCATCCGGCGCTCCGCTTTTGACCTGCTACGCTATCCTGATATTACCTGGGACGGTCTGGCGGCGATCTGGCCGGAATTAAAGGATATCGATGCGGAAAGCCGCGAGCAAATTGAAATTGACGCCCATTATTCCGGTTACCTGGGCCGCCAGGAGGCCGATATTCTAGCTTACCGCCGGGATGAAGCCCTAGCTTTACCAGGCGATTTAAATTATGCCGCCGTGGGTAGTCTTTCACGGGAAATTCAAGACAAACTCACTACCGCACGACCTGCCACCCTAGGCGCTGCCGCCCGTATCCAAGGCGTCACACCGGCTGCTGTTACAGCCTTGCTCCGCCATGTCCGCCGGAAATAATATTATCCAAAATGTTTCACGTGAAACATTGGATGCCCTAAGAATTTACGAGCGATCGTTGCGCCAATGGCAGGAACGGATCAATTTAGTCGCGACCTCAACCCTGTCGGAACTCTGGAATCGGCACTTTATTGATAGTTATCAATTGGTTAATATTATAAATGGTCTTCCTTCCCCTGGAGGGGGAATGTGGTTTGTGGAGCAAACCACAGGGGGCGAAGAAATGTTTCACATGAAACATTCTGATATTTCTAACCCTAACCACCCCCTCAGTCCCCCCCTCCAGTGGGAGAAAAATATTATAATTGCCGACCTGGGCTCCGGGGCGGGCTTTCCCGGAATGATCTTAGCTTTGGCCGGCATTCCCAATGTCCACCTCATTGAATCCGACCAGCGTAAGTGTGCTTTCCTCCGCGATGTTTCACGTGAAATATTTGGGGCAGAAAAGAATCAAAATGTTTCACGTGAAACATTCCGTCCGACTATCCACAACAAGCGAATAGAAAATGTGAGCCTCGAAGCGGACCTTATTACCTCCCGCGCCTTTGCCAATCTGGCTAAAACACTGGAAATTTCGACCCATTTGCGGCATGAAAAGACAGTCTACTTACTACTAAAACCACTCGATCTGGAAAAAGAATTGGCCGAATCGGCTAAAAATTGGTATTTTAAACATGAAATCATCCCTTCGCTGACCGATCCGCGGGGTTGCGTCCTAAAAATTTATGACGTAGTTAAGAAATAGGAGTTACCTATGCCAGCCAAAATCATTGCCGTCGCCAATCAAAAGGGCGGCGTAGGCAAAACGACAACCACGGTTAATCTCGCCACCGCTCTGGCGGCGATTTACAAAAAAATCCTGGTTATTGACTTGGATCCGCAGGGTAATGCCTCAACCGGCCTGGGTATACCCAGCGCCCGGCGCAGCCGTGGTGTTTATGAGCTCATCTTTGACGACCTGAAAATCGCCGATACAATCGTTAAAACCGAGGTGCCGGGATTAGACCTGGTTCCCGCCACCATGGACCTGTCCGGCGCGGAAATTGAACTGGTCGCACTGCCGGAGCGTGAATTCCGCCTAAAGACCGCCTTTCAACAGGCGGCCAGCGAATATGATTATATTCTTATCGATTGCCCGCCTTCACTGGGTCTCCTGACCCTCAATGCCTTTGTCGCTTCAAATTCGGTGTTGGTGCCATTGCAATGCGAGTTTTATGCGCTTGAAGGATTATCACATCTGTCGCGCACGATTGAGCGCGTGCGCCGCGCATTAAATCCCGCCTTGTTTTTGGAAGGCATTTTGCTGACCATGTATGACAAGCGCAATTCGCTTTCCAACGGCGTCGCAGCCGATGTGCGCGCGCATTTCCCCGGCCAAGTTTACGACGTCATGATCCCACGTAATGTACGCGTATCCGAAGCGCCCAGCCATGGCAAACCGGTCATGATTTACGATTACAAATGTCCAGGTTCCGCCGCTTATATTCAATTGGCCAAAGAATTTTTGGCACGGCAAAACAATACCGTGACTGCGGCAGCCTAATGAAAAGAATTTGCTCCTATTCATCAAAATCCATATTATAACAGGAGTATGTTCCCATGAATACCAACCTTCAAAAATCAGCCAACGAGAATGTTATGGAAAATCCCGTCACCACTGCTGATGCCGCCGCCATCAAAACTGCCCTTGCAGAAAAGCCCAAGCGTGGGCTGGGCCGCGGCTTAGACGCCCTGTTCGCGGACAGCGAACCCAGAAAAAAGTTCGTTGAGCAGGAGCCAGAAATCAAAAGTTCCGAAATCATTTCTCATGCCTCCTCTTTCATGCCTCAGGCCTCTCAGCGCACCCTGCCGATCACCGCGCTCATCCCCACACCGTTCCAGCCACGCAAAACTTTTTCTATGGAAGACATGGCCTCCCTGGTGCAATCCATCAGCGTGCATGGCATCTTACAACCGCTGATCGTGCGCCCAATACCAAATAGCTCGCCGGGCCAGGAGGGCAAATACGAAATCATCGGCGGCGAACGTCGTTGGCGCGCAGCGCAGCAAGCACAGCTGCACGAAGTGCCCGTCATTATCAAAGTGCTGGACGACCGTCAGACGCTTGAAATCGCGCTGGTCGAAAATATTCAGCGCTCGGATTTATTGCCAGTTGAAGAGGCCAAGGGCTATCAGCGCCTGATCACCGAATTCGCCTATACCCAAGAAGAACTGGCCAAAATTCTGGGAAAATCGCGCAGTCATATTGCCAATATGTTGCGCCTGCTGCAATTGCCGGAGATCGTGCATATCCTGATCATGGAAGGCGCGATTACGGCCGGTCATGCACGCGTCCTTGTGGGGCTAGATGAAGATCAGATTTATACGCTGGCGCAGCGTGCCTCGTCCCAGAAATGGTCCGTCCGGCAGCTGGAAAAACAGGTCGCGCTTCTGAAACTTCCGCTGGGCCTGATGCCGGAGGAATTGCGCGCGCGCCGCGAGGCCCGGCGCCTTGCCGAGGCCGAGGCGAAAGCTGAACCGCTCTATCTATCCAAGGATGCCGACGTCCTGGCACTGGAGGCTGAAATGGGCGCATTATTAGGTTTGAAAGTCGATATTCAATCCGCCGTCAACGGTTCCGGCGTGCTCGGCATTTATTTTTCCTCGCTCGATCAATTGGATGAGCTGTTGCAGAAGATGACAGTAGTGAAGGGGTGATTGTCATCCCGGCCCGCGAGCGTCCAAGAGTGTAGCGATTGGAAACGCAAGCGTGAGCCGGGATCCAGGCATATAAGTGACCACAAGGAATACAGGTGGAGATTACGCCTGGATCCCGGATAAATTCCTGCAAAATTTTCCGGGACGACAATTTGACTAAATTCGCGTTATCGCGCTCACTAAGTAAACCGTCATTTGCCTATACAAAACTCGGAAAAAATCCGATCGAGCAAATCTTCGACATCGACGCGGCCGGTGATGCAGCCGATAGCGCGCAGGGCCAAACGCAAATCTTCCGCACGCAATTCTGGCACCTGAGCTGAGGCGGAACGCTGTAGTGCGGCCAGGGCATTTTCCAAGGCCATACGGTGACGCGCACGTGTCAAAGATGGCGCTTCGCGCGGCTGATGGAAAATGGTTTCCAGTTTTTGTGTGATGGTTTGCAGTAATTCCGAAATGCCTGCACCGGTCTGGGCAGATAGAAACAAGATGCAAGATTTAAGATGCAAGAAATCTTGTTTCTCTTGTCTCTTGTCTCTTGTTTCTGGCACCTGATCTATTTTCGTCACCACCACGATCGCATCCTTATCCACCAACGCGCGCGTGGCTTCATCCGGCTTGGCACCCGCATCGAACAAACACAATTTCAAATCGGCACGTGCGGCGCGTTCACGCGCACGGCGGATGCCTTCGGATTCAATCACATCGGATGTTTCGCGCAGGCCAGCCGTATCCAACAACGTCACGGGATAACCGCCCAAATCCAAATGCACTTCGAGTACATCACGCGTCGTGCCGGCGATGTCCGTGACAATCGCCACATCGCGCTGCGCCAAGGCATTTAGCAAAGTTGATTTGCCTGCATTGGGAGCGCCGACAATGGCAATGGTAATGCCGTCGCGCAGTCGTTCGCCGCGGCGGTTGTCGGATAAATGTTCCTGCAGTTCCGCAATCAGTTTTTCGATAGCGGTTTGTTGCGCGGCCAGAATATCCGCAGGTAAATCTTCATCGGCGAAATCAATATCGGCCTCGGCATGGGCGAGCAGGGCGGTCAGGCGCGCGGCCCAGCCTTGATATAAATCCGATAGCATGCCCGAGAGTTGCGATAGGGCTTGCTGACGCTGCTGAACAGTTTCGGCATGGATCAAATCCGCGATAGCTTCGGCTTGCGTCAAATCCACCTTGCCGTTTTCAAAGGCGCGGCGGGTGAATTCGCCAGGCTCCGCCAGGCGCAACCCAGGTATCGTACCGAGCGCCGATAACACACCTTGCACCACCGCGCAGCCGCCATGCAACGTTAGCTCAACAATATCTTCACCCGTAAAAGAATTTGGCGCGTGGAAATAAACGGCCAGACCGTCATCCAAAATCTGATCCTCTTGTTTTAATTGCACGCGTGTGGCGTAGCGCGGCGTAAAATTCATTTGGTCCGATAGGATTTGCAGCGCGTTCAAAGCACCTGGACCCGACAGGCGCACCAACGCCAGCGCGCCAATCCCCGGCGGCGTTGAAAGGGCAAAAATGGTGCTTGTAGTAGTCATAACTATGACCGCTTTAGCAGGGCCTGAGCGAGAATGACAATTTATTCTTGGTGCAAAATCGTTTGCGCCAATGCCGCACATCTGTCCACATTAGCCTGCACTAGCCATTCGCCTGATGGATAGCGCACGATCACCGGGCCTTCTTCGCAGCGGCCCAAGCAGCCGGCCTTGTTGATGCGGATGTCTTTATGTCCGCGCGTGGCGGCCTTTAACTGATCGAGCAAGGCTTCCGCGCCGCGCGATTTGCAGCAACCTTTGGGGTCATCCGGCACGCGTTCGTTCAGACAGACAAAGATATGTTCGCGGTAGGTCATGGGCTTATAGATAAAGACCAATCCATAGGACACAAGATGGGCGCGGCGATGATTTTTCTTGATTTAAAAGGAGTTGGGGCGCTAATCTAGCCTTAGTTCATTCATTAAACCTATTAACCTCGGAGATAATAATGGCACAAACAGCTCCATCCTCTTTAAACCATTCGGATGTTACACAAGTATTTAATGTTTTTATGGCCCTGAGTAAATCGGGCGATTTTAGAGCTCTTCTCGATAGACGGCTGGATGCTGCCGCTGCAGCCCTCACAAATGGCGATACCTTTATTGGAAAACTTTCAGTAGACGAAAATAGGGCTAGCGCAAATTATACGGCGGACCTAATGGCCCGGCACGTTATAAGCAATCCTAATAAGCATGGTGTATTTAAAAATGTGATTGCCTCAGGAATCGGCTCTTTTTCCTGGGCAGGCTGGACGATAAATGGAAAGCCGAAAGGGTTTCTAGAGGTTAATATTGGACCGCATCATATAACAAATTCCGATTGGATCATTAAGGATGGCATAGCATCGGTTGCATTCCCCAGATTGAATATCCTTTTTGGCATCATGTAGATTATGATTTGCGATACCGGACAGATCAGAGCAAGTGGAAGTTTGGACCCAGTGGTGCAAGGGCCGTGCAATCTGCCTTATGGGAATCGCTTTATGGTGCCTTTGAAACAAAGGAATATAATTCTATTATAAGTCCCTTGATATGGAGCCCGCTCACAAAGGTGATGACTCTGCCCATTGGCGCAAGGACAGTTTGCCCCGCCGCAGCACCAACGCCACCACAATAAAAACCCCGGAAAACTTCGGTTTTCCGGGGCACTCAGCTCCGAAGAGCAAATTTTTAGAACAGGCCTACGAAACCGGAAGTTCCGGTTGATCTAGAGCTTGTCGTTTTCTTTTTCGCAGCAGGTTTTTTCTTAGCTGCGGTTTTCTTTTTCGCAGCAGGTTTTTTCTTAGCTGCGGTTTTTTTAGCCGCTGGCTTTTTAGCTACGGCCTTCTTTTTCGCAGCAGGTTTTTTCTTAGCTACGATTTTCTTTTTAGCCGCTGGCTTTTTAGCTACGGCTTTTTTCGCAACAGTCTTTTTCTTTGCTGCGGGTTTTTTAGCAACGGTTTTTTTCGCTGCTGCTTTTTTTACTGCCATGGTTGGTTCCTCCTGAGTTGTAACAACCAGGAACAGTATACGCGATTCGCTCCGCGCCTCAGAGACGGTATGCAAGCGCAAGCGGATTATTCGCGTGCCGTGAAAATTTTTCACTTGCGCGTCAATTTATTTTGATGGCATGCGCGCGACGATGTGATGAAACATCATGTATGATTGTATTTTATGCGGAAGAAGAAGAAATTATTTTTAATGAATTGTGCCGCGATGTGATTCATTTTGGATTTTCCGACTGTGGCATTTTTGCAATGGCGCGAAATCAATTTTTATTGCGCGCCGGAATTTTCCGTTTTTGAAACATACAGCGCGCCGGATTCTGAATCAAAATATTGGGCTGCCTCGCCGCGAAAATTGACGAAATGATGATAACCATCCAAACTGCCCACATAACGCTGCGGCGCCAATGGCATTTTACCAGCGCCCGCCACGTCCACCACATAATGCGGCACCGCATGGCCGGACAGCGAGCCTTGCAAAGCTTCGATAATCTCAAGACCCCTGGCAATTGGCGTACGTAAATAGGCAGAGCCGTGAATGGGATCGCATTGAAATAAATAATACGGCCGGATACGGTGGCGCACGCACAGTTGCATAAGGTTCTTCATCGTTTCAACATCATCGTTCACACCTTTTAACAGCGGAATTTGCGTGGTTAAAACGATGCCCGCGCGCGACAGGCGCTCAACAGCACGAATAAACTCTGATGTGAATTCATGGGGATGCAACAGGTGCAATCCCATCCAAACAGCTTTATCGGTCTTTAGCGACTTGATGAGTTGCGGCGTGATGCGCTGCGGCAAGACCGCTGGTGTCTTGGTGGAAAAGCGGATGACATCAATGTGCGCAATGGCAGACAGCGCATCGATCAACCAGGCGATACGTTCGTCGCCCAGCATCAAAGGCTCGCCGCCCGACAGCAAAACTTCGCGGATGGCAGGCGTAGATTTAATATAGGCAATGGATTCCTCCCATTGCGACATGGGGATCAAATGCTCACGGTCCATTTTGCCAACCAGGCGCGACCGCATGCAATAACGGCAATAGACCGGACATTGGTTGGTCACCATAAACATCACGCGGTTGGGATAGCGATGCACCAGGTTGGACGTGACCAAATGTTTTTCTTCGCCCAATGGGTCCAGGCTTTCGCCTTCTGAGATTTGAAATTCATCTTCGCGTGGAATGTGTGCACGGCGCAGCGGATCTTCAGAATCGGTGTGCGACATCAAGGATGCGTAATAAGGCGTCAGAGCAATGGGAAGACGGTTAGCCGCGTGTGCAATGGCCGCACGTTCAGATTCCGATAAATCAAAGGCGCATGCGAAATCCTCCGGCGTTTTCAGACGGTGCCGCATTTGCCACCGCCAGTCTTTGCGCTCGGCCGTCGTTCCAGCAGTTGGCCGCCCGGTGGCGGTGCCACCGAAGGCATGAGGCGTGAGGCATGAAGCGTGAGAAGACATCACGTAACCTATAAACAAATGAAAGGAAGATTGCAGCAAATTTTGCTGGTCTGCTGGTCTGCTGGTCTGCTAACAACCTCTTATGCCTCACGCCTCACGCCTCACGTCTGACTTCGCTCAAACTCTGCTCTCCACTGGCGCATTGCGCGTAAATGTGGCACAGCCCTTTCGCTTGACCTCGGGCATCCTCTCGCCCATTTATGTGGATTGCCGCGCAGTAATTGGCTTTCCAGAACAGCGCCATAGATTAGTTGATGGTTTGGTAACGCTAATTGAAACAAAAATTGGCACGAAAAATTTTGACGTCATCGCAGGCGGGGTAACCGCTGGCATTCCCATGGCCGCCATCCTAGCTGAACGCCTCAATAAACCGCTGTGTTATGTGCGCAAGGAAGCCAAGGCGCACGGCAAAGGCCAGCAGGTAGAGGGTGCCGATGTTACAGGCCAGCGCGTACTGTTGTTTGATGAGCTTATTTCACGCGGCTCGTCCGTTTCCGCCTTTTGCCCGGCCCTGCGCGCGGCAGGTGCACAGTTGGATCACCTTTTGGTCATGTTGTCTTATGACAGTGGCGAAGTACGCGCGGCGTCATGGGATTGCGAGGTCACCCTCCATGCGCTTTTAACTCTGGACGAATTGTTGGCTGCAGCGCCGCTAACTGAGGCAGACCGCGCCGAAGTCACGCGGTTTCGCGCCGATCCCGTGCATTGGTGCGCCGAATAACAACAAAGCAATAAAAATTTCACTAAAATTGCGGCCGCCTGTCACGGAATCGTCATACGATTCATGGTTAAATGAAATTGTAAGCAACGAGATCCACATGACCCCTGATGTCCCACCGCCCACGCAAAATATTGTTAAACCGGATCAGACACAGGTCCCATTCAGAATTACACCCATTGCAAAAGCCCTAGACCGGCCAAATGTGGATACAGGGCGGCCCTTACCTAATTTTCATAAGGGGTCTTATAACACCAGCAGCAATCGCAACCTCAACGGCGGAAAAGAATTTCGGCAGGCGAAAGCGGCACCCAAGGCAACCTTATTCAGCGGCACACCTACGGAAGAAATAGATCGCCTATCCCATAATAATAAAAACACCATCCAATGGCGGGCTGACTTGCCGCCGTTACAGTTAAATGCGCGGGTTGTGCCGGATACCGCTGCGCCAGCACAGCCAATATCTGCAATTACCATACCTGCTATGGCTTCAAGTTTTTCCGCGCCCCAGCCCACGTGATCTAACTTTCATTTTATAGACAGTCTGTGGGCCGGTTTTGGTGTGCCCACCTTAAAACTCCTTAAAGGTTGTGATTAGAGGGCCTGACATAACATTTTTATGAAATGCCTAAAATTTTCGCCGACGGTCACAAAACCGTAACGGTTGCTGTGATTAAATAGAGTTAAGAGGTTGAATTTTAGGAGAAGTAATCATGGCTGATACACTCGTAAGTAATGATAAGAAATTAACCGATGTCGCTAAAGACCTGGCTTATATCGCCCTTAACATTGCTCGCCGTAACCATTTTGGCTCTTCTCTTGGCGAAACTGATTGGTTAAGGCGGCCGGGCGATGAGGATCAATATTATAAAAAGTCGCTGGAAAATATCTTGGGTGATATGCCGGAAGGAGAGCCAAAATCCAATCTTTTCAAAATGCTTGAATCGACAGCAGAAAACATCCTTAAGCATCCTAATGAATCTGCCATGAAAGATGGCACTAAGGAAATAAGTGATTATTTGGCAGTTGAAGCGAATAAGTCGATAAAAGATTTTGTTATAGAAAAGGAATCTCGCTTAGGCGCACTAAGTGATTTAGTAAAAGCTGAGAGAGATTTAACAAATTTCGCTTTCCATAGGAACAATTTTAATGATCCAATTGATAAAGATGGTACTTTGGGACGCATGGAGATTGCCTATGGCGGAACTTATTTTCATGGCCACAGAAAACTCAATGATGCCGTCGATAATTTAAATGCCGCTCTTCGTGAATCTGGAAAAAAAGATAACGATTCGCCTTTTAATCCCGATTCTGCTGGCTATATTTTCGCCTCTACCTATTTTGAGGTGCGCGGAAAGAATTACCCAACAGGTGATCATAATAATACTAAAGCAGTGCAACAGGCTGTTCGTGACGTTGCATTAACGGCGGCACGGGATGCAACTTGGAAAGCGCTGATCAAAGATATCAAAGAAGAGCCAAAGGTTGAAGTGAAACCTGGATCGGCGCCAGTCGCAGTTGCAACCAAAATGTCAGACGACTTTGAAATGCCGAAGGAGATTGCACCCGTTACAGCAATTAAATCCAAACCGCCTGAAGTAGAAAAGCCTGTTGCTCCCGAAAAATTATCGGAACCAGATATCGCCGTTCTTTCGGTGCGCGGTTATGCAGATGCTTATCAAGCGCGTGGGATATCACATGACTTTCTGCACGATAAGGATCAATTCGATAAATTCATGCAAAATGTTCATGGCCGTGACACTACCAAAGGCGAAGTTATCCGTTTTGGTATGCCGAATGTTCATGGCAAGGGCGAACATAACGAAGAGCATAATCGCGCGGGTGATTTATGTTATGTCTCGGATGGTCACCACAGATTTCACAAGGTAACCAGTTTTGATGAACATGGAAAACCGGATAAAATGTCAGCCCAAGGTTTGACGGCAGAAGAAATGGTTTATGCCGTTATGACGGCCGATAAAAATGGCTTTGGCCATACCGTAGATCAAACGCAGACCTTAAGCTTTGCCCAGCGGTTAGATTTAAGAAAAACCCTGAGTCTGGAAAACGAAGGCGATACACATATTCCGGATTCCCAGGTTAAAGGGGTGCAGGTTTTTACGGCTAATGCTGCTGATAAATCTTATGGCGATACACATGTTGCTTTTACTAAAGAACAGACAAATGGGGTTGGTGGCAAAATACTACCAGCGGGCGCATCACCAGACCTGGCAGCGGTATTCACACAAAAACCGGCTTTGACAGCCATTGCTGCACCAGCGCCACTTTGATTTGAATAAATAACTTAAGGTTACTTACTCTGCATGCTGTCGAAAAAGTCCTGATTGGATTTGGTGGCTTGCAGTTTATCAAGCAGGAATTCAATCGCGTCGGTCGTGCCCATGGGCGAAAGGATTCGGCGCAGCACCCACATTTTGGATAGTGTGCCCTTATCCACCAGCAGCTCTTCTTTCCGCGTGCCGGATTTCGCGACATCAATTGCGGGGAAGATGCGTTTATCGGCAATTTTCCGGTCGAGGATGATTTCGCTATTACCCGTCCCTTTGAATTCTTCAAAGATCACTTCGTCCATGCGGGAACCTGTATCAATCAAGGCGGTTGCAATGATGGTGAGCGAGCCGCCGTCTTCGATATTCCGCGCCGCGCCGAAAAAGCGTTTGGGACGCTGCAGCGCATTGGCATCGACGCCGCCCGTTAAAACTTTACCGGATGACGGCACCACGGTATTATAAGCACGGCCCAGGCGTGTGATACTATCGAGCAAAATAACTACATCACGGCCGTGTTCGACCAGGCGTTTCGCCTTTTCAATCACCATTTCTGCGACCTGAACATGGCGTGTCGCGGGTTCGTCAAAGGTCGATGAAATCACCTCCCCCTTCACCGTGCGCGACATGTCCGTGACTTCCTCCGGCCGTTCATCAATCAACAGAACGATCAGGTAAATTTCGGGATTATTAGTCGTAACGGAATTGGCAATAGATTGCAGCATCATGGTCTTGCCTACGCGTGGCGGTGCCACAATTAGCGCGCGCTGGCCTTTGCCGATCGGCGCGACTAATTCAATAATGCGGCCGATCATTTCTTTGTTCTTCGCACCAGCCTTTTGCTCAATTTCTAAATTGATTTTCTCATTCGGATAAAACGGCACCAGATTGTCAAAGGAGATGCGGTGACGCAAACGGTCCGGATCTTCAAAATTCACCTGGGCGATAGTATCCATAGCGAAATAACGCTCGTTGTTTTTCGGCTGGCGCAAATTCCCATGCACGGTATCGCCGGTGCGCAGGCCAAACTTTTTAATCATTTCCGGCGTGACATAAACGTCATCCGGGCCGGGCAGATAATTTTCTTCCGGGCTGCGCAGAAAACCGAAACGGTCCGGCAAAACCTCCAGCACGCCGGAACCGGCAATGGTTTTGCCTTCCTCGGCCAAAACCTTTAAAATATGAAACAGCATCTGCTGGCGCTGCAAATTCGCAGGGCTTTCAATTTCCAGTTCTTCAGCAATTTTCAGCAGTTCCGGCGCGGATTTGCGCTTTAATTCATCAAAATTCATCTAATAGCTCATCGTGATTGGGGGCTTGTTAAGGGATTCAGGTGGTGGGAAATGTTCCGTGAAAGGAAGCTTCGTTTCAGGAAAGAATATCCAGCGAGATGGCAATTTATAATACTGCGGAGCCTAAAGGTCAAGTAATAATTCTATTATTAATATATTATATATAAGTATTAATAAATTGATGATGATATAGTACGCCCGATAACGGGGATAAGTTTTTATCCCCAGGGTTTACGTCCATTTACCCCCAAGCGAATGTCGTGGGATAAGTTTAAGGATAAATCGGGTAAAATAATAATAACTCATTGAAAAATATAAATAATATTGATTGTTCGGATTGGGGATAACTTTTTCAATCTAAACTTATCCCAATGCGGATAATAAAACCTATCCCATATGAATAACAATACCCACGGTTTTTCCAAAGCAGGGATAATTCCAGTCATATGTAGCCGCAGGCAATTGCCAGAACTTATCCCAAGGGTTATCCACAGGTTTATGCCATTCAACCCTGACAATCTTGCCATCCACCACCTGCACCTGGTCTCCGACGCAACGGGGGAGACGATTAAGGGTGTCACGCGCGCCGCGCTGGCGCAATTCGGCCATAGCATCATCAAACGCCATCATTGGTTCCTGATCCGAACGCCATCGCAAATGGAAAGGGTGTTGGCCAATATCGCGGAAAATCCCGGCCTGGTTTTTTCCACCTTTGGTGCCAAGGAATTGATGTTCCAACTGGAACGCGGTTGCGTGGATTTGGGTGTGCGTCATGTCGGCCTGATGGATACGGCGCTGAATGCCCTGTCGGAATTTCTGGACAAGCCGATTGAAAGCACCGCGGGCGGTCAACATGCACTGGATGAGGCTTATTTCCAACGGATCGAAGCGATGGATTTCGCGCTCGATCATGATGACGGCCAGAACCCCGCGCGCCTGGCTGAAGCCGATGTGATTTTGCTCGGCGTTTCACGCACGTCGAAAACGCCGACCTCAATTTATCTGGCGAACCGCGGCATCAAGGCCGCCAATGTCCCGCTGGTGCCCGGCGTCGATCCACCTGCAAGACTGGCTGAGTATAAAAAACCGTTGATCGTCGGCCTGACATCGGATCCAGAACATCTGGCGATGATCCGCCGTTCGCGCCTCAAGAATTTATCTGCCCAAGGCGGTTTGGATGGTTACGCCGAAATTGGTGCAATTGAAAATGAAGTGCGCGCCGCGCGGCGTCTGTTTAACCAAAACGGCTGGCCGGTGGTGGATGTCACGCGCCGCTCGATTGAAGAAACCGCCTCAGAAATTATCGCCCTGCTCGACCGCCGCCGCGAGGAACAGGGCGAAGAATTGATTGAGCTTTAACATGCAAATCGCCGCCGTTATCGGCCATCCCATCGGCCATTCGCTTTCGCCCGATATCCATACCTATTGGTTAAAGGCATTAAACCTGCGCGGTGAATATCGTGCGCATGATGTGTTGCCTGAAAAATTAAAAGACGCGGTCAAAAAGTTTGCGGATGAAGGTTATGTGGGTTTAAATATCACCTTGCCGCATAAGGAATCCGTTTTGGAATCATGCAATGAATTATCCGATGCGGCGCGCGCGATTGGTGCCGTAAATACCGTGGTTTTCGCGAATAACAAAATCTACGGCGACAATACGGATGCAACCGGATTTGCGGATCATCTGCTTACGGTGACCGAAGATAAGATATTCGATTCCGCGATTATTCTGGGTGCGGGCGGCGCGGCGCGGGCGGTGGCCTTTGCGCTGAAAAATTTAGGCGTGCTGGATTTCACCATTTTAAATCGCGATGTCGCGCGCGCTGAAAAATTGTTGGCGGAATTGAGTCTGGCCGGTACGGCGGCGGCGCTGACTGCACAGCATGATCAAGCGGATATCGTCGTCAATTGCACCTCGCTTGGCATGGCCGGGCAACCGCCACTGATGTTTAATCTGGTAACCCTCAATAAAAATACGGTCGTCGCGGATATCGTCTATAAACCCCTGATGACGGAATTATTGAAAACGGCAAAAAAACGCGGACACAAAATTGTCGATGGTCTGGGCATGCTGATCCACCAGGCCGCCACGGCCTTTGAACAGTTTTACGGGGTTGAGGTAGGGGAGATGATGAAGTTGCGTGATATTTTGGAAAGAAAGTTAGGCACGTGAAAAAGATCGGCCTCACGGGCTCCATTGGCGCGGGGAAATCGGCGGCTTCGGATTGGCTGCGCACGTGCGGCATTCTAGTGCATGATTCCGACGCGGCTGTGCATGAAATTTACCGCTGGCCGGAAATGGTGGTCTGGTTTGCCTATCATTTTCCCGGCGTGATGAAGAGCGGCGAATTGGACCGGAAATTATTGGCCGAAATGATTTTCGCCAATCCAGAATTGAAACAAAAACTGGAATCCATCATCCATCCTGCCGTGGCGGACCACCGTGCCGCCTTCTTGGCCGCAGCCGAAGCGCGGGGCGAAGCCATAGTAGTTTGCGATATTCCCTTATTGTTTGAAACCGGCGCCGAAAAAGAGATGGATGAAATCTGGCTAGTCGCTGCGCCATTGGAAATCCGGCGCGCGCGCGCCGCTTTGCGCAAACATATGACGCCGGAAGAATTTGACCGCATCAATGCCGCGCAAATGGATGAAGATGAAAAACGCGGACGGGCGGATGTTGTGATTGAAAATGAAGGCACGCTGGAACAATTGCACGAAAAACTCGCATGGCTGATTGGCAAGAAATAAAACAAAAGGCAGAGCGCATCACGGCGCGACTGCGGGCGGTGCGGCCCGCGAATATTTTATCGGATCAGGAAAATTTTAATCCCTTAAAGGACCGTATTCCGCGTCCTGGACCTGTAGACATAGTGAGGTCTCCGCGCGAAAAACAGGGGCATGATATATCAGGCGCGCAAATGGAAGCGCTGAAGAGCGGCACTATGCGCATTGATGCGCGGCTGGATTTACATGGCATGACGCAGCATCAGGCTTATGGTGAATTGGAACGGTTTATGCAGAAACAAACCGCGCGGGGTGCACGGTTATTATTAATCATCACGGGCAAGGGCAAAGATTTGCAAGGTGTGCTGCGAACATCGCTACCCGGATGGTTGATGGCCGGTGAATTCAAACCGCATATTCTCACCATTCATACCGCACATTTACGTCATGGCGGCGACGGCGCGACTTATGTCCTCCTACGCAGGACAGGAAATAGGAACTAGGATTTTAGGAAATAGAATTTCACTGGGTTTAGTTCCTATAACTCCTATCCTAAATCAAATAATAATAATTCAGAATCTTCGCCGGCAGTAATATCGCGCGCGGGTTCGCCGAAAATGCCTAGGCCGTCGCCTTGCGAGAGTTCTTGTTCACCGTAATTCACGCTGCCCTTGGCAACTTGTAACCAGTATTTGCGGCCTTTTTCACTGGGCAGGGTGATGGATTGGCCCGATGTTAGTTGTGTAAGTGACAGGCGCGCATCGGCGGCGATGGCAAATGGCTTAGTATTATCATCCGCGCCCAAAGGGTTCGTCACATCTGACAAATGGTCTGTCATATCCGATGGCGCAATCACGCATTGCCATTTTCCGCGCCGGTCGCTTTCATCCAACGTACGGTCCCAATAATCGGGTGCCAGGCCGCGCGTATGCGGCATGATCCAGATTTGCAGCAGATGAACAGGTTCGGTTGATGAGGCATTAAATTCGCTATGCTCAATGCCGGTGCCCGCGCGCATCATTTGAATCTGATTGGGCTTAATGGAGGCGGCGGAGCCCAAACTATCCTTGTGCGCCAATTCACCGGATAGCACGACGGTGATGATTTCCATGTCGGCATGATCGTGCGGCGGGAAACCGCCGCCGGGCGCGACGACGTCTTCATTAATGACGCGCAGCGCGCCGAAATGGTGCCAGTCCGGATCGCGGTATTGGCCGAATGAAAAGCTGTGCTTTCCGTTCAGCCAGGAAGTTTGCGTGACGCCGCGCGCAGCGGAAGGACGATAGAGGAGCATGCGATAAAGATGGTGATCGAAACAGAAAAAGCAAGATGCCTAATCAGTCCGTCACCCCGAGGGTCTGCAGTAACGTTTGGAATTATTCTGCGATTAAGAGAATGCGGAAAGGCAGGCCCCGACACACTTCCTCCGCGCTTGCGCGCTCAGGGGCCAGGGTAACTACTCCCGTGTCTCCGTCAGGTGCCAAGATGGATCGGTGCCGCGGGTGTCGCGGCGGAAAATCCAGGTGTCGCGGATTTCTTCGCGTGCAGCCGGATCGCCGGTGACGATATTATTCGCCGCGTCGCGCACAACACTGGTTTGCTCGGAAATAAATTCCACCATGACTTCGGCTTCAAAGCCGATCATGCGCGCACCGGTAATCGTCGCCGATGAAATTTTATACAACGTGGTTTCCATGGTGTAATTCTTTTGCGCACGTGCCTTGGCGTCCTCGGCAAAATGATCGTATAATTTCGGCGTCAACAGATTTTTCAGCGTTTCTAGATCGCCGCGCGCATAAGCCTTGATGATCATTTCAAAGGCAGTGCGTGCGCCCTGGACGAATCCTTGTTCGTCGAAATCGCGGTCGTAGTCTTTGATTTGTTGCAGACCCTGGTTCACCGACAGGGGCTCATCGGATACCGGCACACCGGGCAGAACTTCCGCCGTCACGGGTTTGGCATTCATGGCGCGGTCGAGCGGGCTACCACCCAGGGGCCGCAAAGACTGCGCGGCGAATGGATCCGCGGCGGGCGGGGTGCGCTCACTGCCATTGCGCTCACCCAAAACACGGTAGAGCTGATAAACCAGGGCCGCAACGATGATGGCCAAAATCACAATATCAATCACGCATACCTCCGCACTCTTGCCATAACGTTCACAGCATATCATATTCGCGCACCAAAACGCAATTAATGGGTTCACATGACAAACACGCCAGCCATTCTCCAACTCGGTCAGTACCTTAAGGACCTGTCCTTTGAAAATTTCACCCTGGAAGGGCCCGCGCCTGCGACGCCGGGTGTCGAGGTGAATATCCAGGTCGACATTCGCGCTCTGAGTGCGCCGCCCACGCCGCAAGATAGACTGGTTAGCGGGGATTATGAAACCATGTTGAAAATTTCGGTGAATGGTCAACGCAATGCGTCAGGGCAGTCGGATGCTGCTACACCTGGCAATGATAAACCGTTATTTATTGTTGAAATCACTTATGGCGGACGTTTCCGTATTGCCAATGTGCCGGCGGCGGAACTTGAACCATTTCTGGCGATCGAAGCGCCGCGGTTGTTGTTTCCTTTCGTGCGCCAAATTATCGCTGAAGCGGCAATGCATGGCGGCATGCCGCCCTTGCTGATCGCGCCGGTGGATTTTCTGGCGATTTATCAGCAGCAAAAAGGAAACATCTCAAAGAACGCATGATCATAATATGAGCACCGAACAGGAGCCATATAAATGAACGAAGAGATGGATGAAGAGTTCGAATATTTCTATATGGATAACGGTTTTGGCCCACCGATTGTCATGCAGCTCGTGCCTTCAGAAAAATCGGAGAAGTTTCGCGGCAAACTGCCGGATCAATTGCTTAAATACTGGGAACTTTATGGCTGGTGCGGCTACGGCACCCTTGAATTGAAAAATCTTCGCAAAGTGGGAGCGATCGAATACATGATGATCCTTGATCAGCTAAGCAGCCCACCGTAATGAGTGATGGCATAAAAGTTGCCAGGAATGCCGGCCTTATTTAGTATTAATCTTGAAGAACGTGGCAGTTTTATCCCCTTGCCACTTTCTTCCAAATCGCTTTTTCACCCATGCTTTCGACCATTTTTGTATGGGCGGCGATTTCTTCGGCTGAAAGAGTGAATTTACGCGAAGCGCGAATGACAACGGGCGAGACGGCTTCTTCCTGGTAAATTGCCGTCGTACGGCTTACGTCAAATAATTCCGGCTGCGCGCCGCCCATCATGTGGAAATAAACATCTGCCAGTAAATGAGAATCCAATAGCGCGCCGTGGAAATTCCGCCCTGTATTATCCACACCAAATCGGCGGCATAATGCATCCAGACTGGCAGGCTGACCGGGATATTTATTACGCGCCAACTGTAGTGTATCGCGCGCGCGCGCCGATGGAAGTTTGGCGTAACCCAGGGCGGATAATTCCGCATTCAGAAATTTCATATCAAAGCCGGCATTATGAATGACCAGCGGGGCTTCGCCGATGAAGGTAATAAATGCATCCACAATGTCAGTAAAAGTCGGTTTATCCGCCAGAAACTCTGTGGTTAGGCCGTGGATGCGCGCAACCTCATCCGGCACATCGCGCTCCGGATTGATATAGGCCTGAAAGGTCTTGCCGGTCGGGCGGTAATTGAATAATTCAACGCAGCCAATCTCCACGATCCGGTGGCCGCTGTGCGGGTCCATGCCGGTCGTTTCAGTATCAAGGATAATTTCTCTCATATTAGGCATGAGATATGGGACATGAGATATGAGAAAACAATAAAAATTTCATCTCTCACGCCTCACACCCCATGCCTATTTTCCGCTTGCCTCAACCTATGCGTTTGGTGTCGAATGTGTGTCCGTGAGTCGCCAGATGCAAGATCCTATTCAACCTGCTGTCCCCGCCATCCGCGTGCGGGCCAGCCTGACTGCGGCGCTCAATATGCTGACCGTGGAGTGGCGTAAAATTTTAAAAATTATTTTGATGCCGTATATTCTAATGACGCTAAGCTGGACGCCGGTGATGTTGAATTTCATACCCGTGATGAATAGCGGTCAGACCCCGGACCCCGCCGTCATTCAGGCGTTGTTTCTGCAAAACATTCCCTGGTTTATTTTGGGCGGCCTGATTTCCACTTTGATTTATGCCTATATGGTTACGGCGCTAATGCGGTTTTTTGTTTTATCAGAACATACGCATTCCTGGATATTATCTTATCATGCCAATATGTGGCAGTATTTATGGCGGAAGATTATGATTTCTTTTGTCTATTTACTCTCCACTAGTGCAGGATTTTTTTTAATCATTATTCCATCTGTAGCTTTAGATGCTTTACATGCGTCCATTTTGTCAATTCTTTGGGCTATTTTGAGTGCTATTGCACTCTTGCTGGCGATTCCTATTTTAATGACGCGCCTAAGTTTGGCGCCCAGCGCAGCGGCCCTGGGGGAAGATGATCGTCTTTCAATTTCCTGGCAACACACGCGCGGTCAAGTCATACGTATTTCCCTGGTATGGTCGGGTTTTATCTTGGTCGTTCTATGTGTATATCTCGTATCCGGTTTGATTGAATTGGTATTGGGTCTTTTGCCGGGAATGTTGAAGACCAGCTTGATAGTTGTTAAATCCGCGATTGTATCGGGCGGAATTTTTGCTTTTGCTACCGCACTGCAAACTATCGTTTACGTACATTTTTACGGTCGTCCCGTGAACCAGACGGAAAACACCCATGTCCTCTAAGGTTGCACGTTTCCGCCGCAAGGCTTCCGCGCCGGCCCAGGCCCAGCAAAACACCGCGCCTTCATCCTGGCATTCAGCTCAGGAAACCTATGCCTTGGTCGCGTTAAATTATAAATCAGTGGCGAAAATCGGAGCAGTTCCACTCCTAATTGTAGGCACCTTACAGGCGCTTTATACGATTTATCCTACGCTCTTGAATTTGTTATTGACCGTCTGTGGCAATATGGCCGCCACGGGTATGTTTGCAGTCGGCCTGCAACGCATGGTAGCCAGTTCCATTCAACATCAGCTTTACCGCTTCCGGTTTGCGGATAAAAAGTGGCGCATCGCGGCGGCTGTTATGCTGGCCATGATCCCTGTGGTATTATTATCCTTGGGTATTTTGGCGCTGGGCTTTGTACTAGCACAAAATTTGATTGCGCCGTCAGTGCTAGGTATTTTGCTTTTGATCGGCATTGTGATGGGGCTAGGGCTCGCCGCTTATACCGCTGTACGCTTCTCCGTCATCATGCCTGCGATTGCGCTCGATGAGCCGATTGATCTGCAATCCGCGATGCGCGCGACACGCGGCCGCGCGTGGCAATTGTGGCGGGGATTAATGGCGACCTTATCGCCGGTATTAATTGTCGCGGCCGGGCTCGCGTTTTATGCCGCGCGCAGCGGCAGTTCGGCCTGGGCGGCCAGTTCATTGCAGGGATTCACCGTCATCACTGCCATGCCTTTGTCAGTCGTATTTTTGACCTTGTCCTATTTCCGTTATGTGCGGCGCGAAGCCAAACCGAAAATGAAAATTATTGGAGAGCCCGCCTGGTATGTACGCGCTTGGTATGAAGTACAACGCGTGTTTTTCTTTAGCACACGATTGATGATGCTATTGATGAAACAGCTCCAGCCAAAGCCAAAAGTGAAGCCACAGCCCAGATCCCAGGCGCAAAGACCGCCAGCGCCGCTGCGCCGGGCGCCGCAATTTGATTCCACCGTTCAGTCGAGGCCGCAACGTACCGTTGACGCTCCTACAGCTCCGATTTCCGGTAAGGAGGATTTGGCCCGCAAGGTGGCTGAAAAATTAGCCGGTTTGGAAGAAGATAAATTGGCACAACTGGCAGCATTATTAGAAAAAAATTCGCGAACGAAACCTGTTGCAGCATCGAAATCCAAACCTACAAATGTTACATCACGTCCTGCTGAGACTAAAGCGGCAGCGCTTAGCCAACCGCCTGCGCGCCGCGTGCGGACGGCGGAACGTAGCGTAGGCGCGCGTCAACTGAATGATATGCTAGCAGCGAATGAAAACAGCGCGCGCAAAAATAGCCCACACAAGAAGTAATTTATAAACTTTTCAGAGCTGGTGATCTAGGTGTCCACGTTCGTCGCATAAAGCGCATTGGCCACAATAAAATCACGGCGCGGTTCCACGACATCGCCCATCAACGTCGTAAAAACTTCACTTGCGGCATCAGCAGCTTCAACACGTACGCGCAGCAGAGTGCGGTGTGCGGGATTTAACGTCGTTTCCCACAATTGCTCGGCATTCATTTCCCCAAGACCTTTGTAGCGCTGGATATGAATACCCTTGCGCCCGCGTGCCGCGATGGCTGCATATAATGCAGTTGGACCATAAACGGTTTCCGTATTCGCATTAATTTGCAGTGTAATGGGCTGAATGAATTGATCGCGCAATATGGCCGATTCTAGGCGCCGTGCATCTGGCAAAGACGCCCATTCCGCCTGCCAACGGAAAGCCTCGCGATAACCATTATCTTCGCGCGCGATGTTCAGAAGGCCCGATGCATCGGTCGTGGCTTCCCAGCCATCCAGGCCCGTTGCAGCGGCCAATTGCGCTGGTAAAGCATGTGCGATCGCTTGTAGGTCCGCGCCGCTATGCATCGCGCCTGCGAGCCATAATTGTTCGGTCACCGTGGCGCTGCCGACCTGGCGTGCCAATGCCATCAGCGGTTTTTCAACCGTGCGGCATTCCAGCGCCAATGCCATGATATCCGCGACTGAGCCGGATGCGGTGTGAATGGCAATCCCATCGCTGCCTGATGAAATCAGATATTCATCCAATGCGCGGTCGTCTTTCAAATAGGTCGTATTCTGGCCGCGACGTACGCCATATAACGGTGGCTGGGCGATAAACAAATGGCCGCGCTCAATCATCTCCGGCATATGACGGAAAAAGAAGGTCAATAATAATGTACGGATATGTGCGCCATCGACATCCGCATCAGTCATGATCACGATTTTATGGTAACGCAATTTTTCGATATTGAAGTCCGCTGCGCCGATGGAGGTTCCCATCGCGGCGATTAAGGTGCCAACTTCCTGGTTGTTTAGCATCTTGTCAAAACGTGCACGTTCAACGTTCAAGATTTTACCCTTCAGCGGTAAAATCGCTTGGAATTTTCGGTCGCGGCCTTGTTTGGCCGAACCACCCGCGGAATCGCCCTCAACGATAAAGAGTTCGCACAATGCCGGGTCGCGTTCCTGACAGTCTGCCAATTTGCCGGGCAAGGATGAAATTTCCAAACCGCCTTTACGGCGTGTCAGTTCGCGCGCCTTGCGCGCCGCTTCCCGTGCAGCGGCGGCCTCGTAAATTTTCGCAACGATTTTTTTTGCTTCGACCGGATGTTCTTCAAACCAAATGCCAAGCTGTTCATTCAGCGTGTTTTCCACCACCGGACGCACTTCCGACGAAACCAATTTGTCTTTGGTCTGGGAGGAGAATTTCGGGTCGGGCACCTTGACGGATAAAATCGCCGTCATGCCCTCGCGCATGTCCTCGCCGGCCAATTCCAATTTTTCTTTTTTCGTCATGCCGATTTCTTCGGCATATTTATTGATACAGCGCGTTAGGGCGCCCCGGAAACCCGCCAAGTGCGTGCCGCCGTCGCGTTGCGGGATATTATTCGTAAAGCATAGCGTGTTTTCATGATAACTGTCCGTCCATTCCAGCGCGCATTCCACCGTGATGCCGTCTTTGTAACCAGCAACAATAATCGCAGGGGTATGCAGCGCGGTTTTATTGCGGTCGAGGTAATGGACGAAAGCTTCCAATCCGCCTTCGTAATACAATTCAACTTTTTTTGCTTCGCCATCGACGGAGACTTCGCGTTCATCGATCAAAAACAACCGTACACCAGAGTTTAGGAAGGCGAGTTCGCGCAGGCGGTGTTCCAGCGTCGCGAAATTAAAATCGGTTTTGGTAAAAATGGTAGGGGAAGGTAAAAACGTAACTTCAGTTCCCGTGCGATCTGCAGGACTCGTGACGCCGAGTGCCTTGACCGCATCGCCCATGCGGAATTCCATTTCCCAGGTTTGTTCTGCGCGCCAAATGCGCAGGCGTAAAAATTCCGATAATGCATTTACCACGGATACGCCCACGCCGTGCAAACCGCCGGAAACCTTGTAGGAATTCTGATCGAATTTTCCGCCCGCATGCAATTGCGTCATGATGACTTCAGCAGCGGAAACACCTTCTTCGCTATGAATGTCGGTGGGAATGCCGCGTCCGTTATCCCGTACGGTGCAGGAACCATCGGTGTTCAACACCACTTCAATACGGTCGCAATAACCAGCCAGCGCTTCGTCAATCGCGTTATCGACGACTTCATAGACCATATGGTGCAGGCCGGAACCATCATCGGTATCACCGATATACATCCCGGGCCGTTTGCGCACTGCGTCCAAACCGCGCAACACTTTGATGCTGTCAGCGCCATAGCTTTCCGCCCCCATAGCGGCATCAAGCTGGACGATGGCAGGCGGGAGTTCATTCAGATCAGAGGTCATTTTCACAGCAGCTTTGGACATATTGGACATTGGGGGACAGATCAAAAAGGGGTTAATTTTCGGTGGGTTTCAGTACACAGAATCCACAGCTTTTTATAGCAATTTTTGCTGCCAAAGTCCCGAAAAAAACACGCTTTATTTGCGCGCTAGGTATCCTGAAAATCCAGGTTTTTGCCGAAGGTTTCCTGGAGGCGTCCCAGCGCGATCAGGGCAATTAAAATCGATAATCCCACAATCGCTGAACCCGAACCAATTACGCCCAACATCGGCACCAGCACATGGAATCCGGCGGTACAGGGAATGGTAATGGCGCGCACAAAATTCGGCGCGCAAGTCGCTGCGGTAGCGCGGATATTGGTTCCGAATTGCTCCGCGCCGATTTGTACGAACATCGCCCAATAGCTGGTCAGGCCCATTAATCCGCACATCGCATAATAAACGCCAACCGCATCGCCGTGCGGCACGGTCATGTAAAGTGCAACACTTACAGCCTGTAAAAGAATCCAGACGAATAAGGCTTTACGGCGGCTTTGCAATTTCTGACTGGCCAACCCAACAAGAACATTTCCAATGGAAGCGCCGATGAAATAAGACAGCACAGCGTTGCCCGCAGTGGGAATGACGGTCATGCCCATCGCCTTGGCGAATTCCGGCGTGAAGGTAATCAATAGGCCATTGATCGCCCAAATCGGCCCTCCGACCCAGATGACTTTTAACAAACGGCGCAATAATTTTGGCTGCCGGAAAAAGATTAAAACATTGCCGCGCGCCGTGTCAGGCGCTTCAGCCATCAGTTTTTCATGGAGCGCGGATTCCGCAACATTTACCCGCATTACCAACAAGGCCAAACCAATGGCACCGCCTACGATGTAGGCGGTCCGCCAATCGGTATAGGCGGCAATAATAACCCCAAAGGCAGCACCCAGGACCCCAAATCCAGTAAGAAAGGCCGTGCCCAAACCACGCAGGCGTGCTGGCAAAAGTTCGGATGCCAGCGTGACACCGGCACCTAGTTCACCTGCCAGACCCATACCGGCAATAAAACGCAACACGGCATAAAGCGTGACGTCATGTACAAAACCATTGGCGATATTCGCGATGGAATATAATAAAATGGAGCCAAATAGAACCGAGCGCCGACCAATGCGATCACCCCATACCCCCCAAAAGATACCGCCCAGCAATAGACCCGCCATCTGGCAGTTAATTAGCAAAATGCCGGTTGAAAGCATATCGGTGGCGGGAACATTTAATGCTTTCAAGCTCGGCACACGTACAATGCTGAAAAGAAATAAATCAAACACGTCGACAAAATATCCCAGCGTTGCCACCAGGATAGTGAAGAGCGTAACCGCCTGAATGTTTTCTTCGCGTAGGGCGGTTTTAATCCCGAACATCGTTACCCTGCATCGTCCGGCAGATCATGCCCGCATCGGCATCAAAACATAAATGCCGCTGGCATCGCTGGCATCTTGCACAATTGCTGGTTGGGAACCGTCGGAAATGCGCAGCTGGCAGGCATCACCGTCAATCTGGCCGGTGATGTCCTGCAGATACTTCGCGTTAAAACCGATCTCAATCGGCGGGCCGTCGTAACGCACTTCGATTTCCTCAACCGCGCTGCCGGATTCCGCACTGCTGGCTGACAGCACCATCGTCTGTCCGTCCACCACGCATTTGATGATGCGAGTTTTATCAGAGGCGACGGTGGAGACGCGGTCAACGGCGGTCAAAAATGCGCGCGTGTTGATTTCCAGAATGTTATCGTTGCTTTGCGGAATGGCCTTTTCGTAATCGGGATATTTGCCATCAATTAATTTGCTGGTTAGGCGGAGGCTGCCGAATTTAAATTGCACCTTGGTATCCGACATGGAAACTTCAACGGGGCTGTTATCTTCATCTAGCAAACGGCGAAGCTCCGTCACCGTTTTGCGTGGAATAATCACGCCGGGGATTTCCGCCGCGCCTTCGGGCAATGGCATATCCACGCGCGCCAAGCGATGTCCGTCCGTGGCGACGGAACGCAACACGGCAACATTCCCACTGCGCGCCGCATGCAAATACATGCCGTTCAGATAATAACGCGTTTCTTCGACCGACATGGCGAAACGTGCGCGGTCGATCAGGTTGCGCAATTCCGATGCCGCCAATGTAAACTTGCGCGGAAAATCATTGCTGCTGATTTGCGGAAAATCCGATACCGGCAGGCAGCCCAGCTTAAAATTCGAACGGCCGCATGAGACGGTCAACACGGGCGAACCCGCCGCCAGGGCAATTTCTACCTGGCTGCCGTCCGGCAATTTGCGCGCGATGTCGTATAACGTATGCGCGGGCGCGGTGGCGGAACCGGCCTTGGACACCGTCGCGGGCACAGCCTCAATAATTTGGATGTCCATGTCGGTGGCAGAAATGGATAGGCTTTGCCCGTCCGCCTGGAGCAACAGGTTGGAGAGAATGGGGATGGTATTGCGGCGCTCAACCACGCTTTGGGTATGGGCAAGGGTTTTGACCAATGCGTTGCGGTCTATGACTAATTTCATCGGATGAGCCCCTTTTTGAGCAGAATTCCTAACGTTTTTGCCTGAATTAGCAGGTGGTGGCAAGGGGGCGCGAGATCGCACGGTTTCCGCCAACCCCCTAAAATTTTAGGCATTTGTTAGAGGTTAGAAAGATCATAATTTTGTTATGAATTGATGACGCCAGAGGAAAACAAGATCTTACGAGAACTGCCCGCTGTTTTAAAAGATGGTTCGGTCGACTCACGTAAAACCTTGGATTATCTGGCCAGCAAGGTTTTTAAGACAACGCCTGAAGAATTAAAGCAGCACTCTTTGGATTTCAAAACCGCAATACTTGAGACTTTGGGCAAGTGCGGCGAAAGCGCGAAAAAAGAAGTTGTTTACGCGGTTTCTCAGCAGGAGTTCAATAAGATTACAGCTTCGAAACCAATTGGTAGCTGGGACGGAAAAGACGATAAAATTCTGCAAGACAAAGTGAAAAGAAAATTTCCATTGGTGTGGGCACAAGATAAGCGTCCCCAGATTATAGGCAATTATGGCAATAAAATATTTGCAGCAATTTCAGACAAAGAAGTCGAGCCTACGCAAGAGATAGAAGCCTTTAGAAAAGACCCTGATTTAATATCGGGCGTTGATCGGATGATAGAAAAAGTTGCGGATCGCATGACAGTGGTAGATTGTGAAAGTCAACTGCATGAAAGCTTGGATTAATCGCAAAGGCTTACGGCATTCCCATTCCAAGGATTAAAACGGTTAAACCAGGCGGCGGTGAAATTGATAATGATGATGCTGCAGCCACAGTAGACAGCCAAGTTTTTTGAATAAAAAATATTTCTTTGGAGAGGGCGTCAGTTTCATTTCAAGAAGATCAGATGAGCTGAAAGCTACGCTAATCCATGAATTAGCACACGTGAAAGATAACCAAAACATTGTTCATTATAAACAATCTCTAGATCTGAAAAATCCGCGTTTAAATACAATATGTCGATTGATGATCGCCACTGAAAATATGGAAGAATATACAAAAACCGAAAGTTCGCCCGGAAACTTACATGATTATAATCCTAAGGAGCGCAGAGCTGTTCTGATACAAAACACTTATAATGGGCTGTTGGCTAAAGTGCGAGGCAGCAGGGTTGGGGCGGCAATCAAAGAAAGGAAAAATACAGCTGAAGAAAAACAAAATTTAGAGCCTAAGGCTAAAGAAAAAACAGAGGAATTAGTGCGCTTTTCAGATGCGCTTTACGATACTTTTATGAATGGCGGAAAGATTAATCCCAATAATGAAAATTATAACTCATTAGGCGATCATTATAAAAAGATGGCACAGAAATATGCACAGCAACCGGATTTTCAACATCATCAAGAGCTGAGACTGTTAGAAAGGCTAACTTTTTCGACCTATACGTCCGGTATATTCAATTTTATATGGAACGATCAAGATGCAAAAAGACTAGGGATTAAGGCCGAATATTTTGACCCCGAGTCCATTAATGAAAAAGACCCTAAATCCGGAAAAACCTATGGCCAAGAATGGCAGGAAAATTTTTCTGCTGATGACAGGAAGGTTTGGCAGGAAAAAGTCAGGGAAAAAGGCATCAATGAAATTCTGCATCATTCCGGTCGAAAGCTTAACCAACTAATTTTTGAAGATGTTAAGTCTGAAAATGAGAGAGCTAACGGAAAAAGGTTCAAAACAGTGCAGGCCATTGATCCGTCTAAAGCGCGTGACGTATTAGATAGGAACAGTAAAAGAGTTGCACTTAGAGAAGGTGCGCCGGTCAAGCCATTGAACGGTGCCGTAAACTACGCTGCTGCGGATGGCCTTCTCAAGGGTAGAGTTGTAAAAACCCTAGAAGCTACTTTAACTGCTTCGCCTGTACCGGAATTTGCCACTGCTGCGGTTACGCATAAACAATCGCTGCGCGTGCCTGGCGTTACCACCTAAACCATTCACCTAGATAAACGCGGCACGACTATGTGCAGGCGGCTAATCTGGAAATTCGCTCTTCAGGGCTCAGGAGAGGGAGATATTAGATCTGTACGAGGCGGACTACTGGCTTGCGGCCTAGCAAAAGCTATCAGCTGGCACTTAATGGTATCCGGCATTTTAGCCGAAGCGATCAGCGGGTTAAGCAGTGGGCCCAAGTCAGAGTTGTAATTAAAGCCAAATTCATGAATCGCAGCAAGGACATCGCGGCCCATATTACCCAATACCCATTGGTTTGCTTTTGGTGCATTTATCACACAAACAGCAAGCGGTGCGTATAGCTCCGCATTCACGCCGTAATTTTGCATTGCCAGACGAATAACCTTTCCACCAAGATCCCGCAGGCCCTCAGGGTTTAATTTACTAGATTTTGTTAATGTCGTGATAATGGCGAGCTGTGCTTGCGGAGCACACTCTTCAATCTTAAGTTTCCGGGCAACACCTTGTAAATGCGCTTCATCGACAGCGGTCGATTGGACAATCTCTATAACTAATTCTTCCTGCTTATAAGGCAGAAACTGACCTAAAAGACTTGCAACAGCGTTAATGACAGTACCAATACGGGGAGATGTTTCAGACTTAATCCATTGAGAAACCGAATTGTAACCTTGCGAGCGTATAGCGCGCTTGGATGGATTTCGGAGGGAGAGGATATGATACTGAACCGCATAAGCATCCGTACAATCCAATTTGCTTTTTTTGCCAGCTTTGATAATCTGGTCTTTGACGTCGTCAATCGTAACCATTTTTTATGCTCCGCTAAAAATGAAGTCTAAAACTAGCGGTCCCGGACGGCCCAAGTCAAGTTTTTTAAAACTTTCACCACCTGAACCGTTCGCCCAAGTAAACGCGGCGGACTTCGGGATCACGGGTGATTTCATCCGGTGTGCCGTGCATCAAAACATGGCCGTCATGGATGATATAGGCGCGGTCGACGATGCCCAGCATGTCGCGCACATTATGGTCGGTGATCAACACGCCAATGTCGCGGCGTTTTAAATGGACAATCAATTCGCGGATATCATTGACAGCGATGGGGTCGATCCCAGCCAGCGGTTCATCCAGTAAAATAAAATTTGGCTGGGCGGCCAGGCAGCGCGCGATTTCGGTGCGGCGGCGTTCCCCTCCCGACAGGGCCAGCGCCTTGCTGGCGCGGATATGGGTCAGGTGAAATTCCTGCAGCAAATCTTCCAACTGCGCTTCACGCAGGGTGGCATCGGGCTGGGACACTTCCAGCACCGATAAAATATTTTCCGCGACGGTCAGTTGGCGGAACACGCTGGCTTCCTGCGGCAAGTAACCCAGGCCCAAACGCGCGCGGCGGTACATCGGCAGAGCCGTGATATTCTGTTGATCCATGATGATCTCGCCGCCGTCGGATTTGATCAAACCAGTAATGCAATAAAAACACGTCGTCTTGCCCGCGCCGTTAGGGCCGAGCAGACCCACGGCCTCGCCGCGTTCCAGCTGCAGCGAGACATCACGCACGACCAGTCGGCCGCCGTAAGATTTCCGGATGTTATTCGCCACCAGGCCCTGGGGCCCCTGGTTACTGGCAACGATCTGGAGGGGAGACATGTCTAGAGTTTAGGGCAATTGCCGCCAGATTTCAAAGGGAAAGCGTTTTATTTATTTTGATAAAGGATCGCACGCACGCGGCGGTCGGGCGAGTTGGGCGAAGTTGAGGGCAGCAAACGGGATTCCCCAGTATTCATATTAATCTCCGCGCGGTCGCCGTTCATTTGGTTTTGTCCGCGCGATAATTTGACATTACCCGTCAATAATGCCGTGCCATGCGCTGCATCATAAAATCCGGTATCGGAGGTGGAAATACCTGGGTTGGCGTGCCGATGCCGCTGGTGGGTAATCACATGGCCTAGGGCATTACCGGTTTGCAGTGTCCAATTCCCGGTTTCATCTTTCACAAATTGCCCTTCTAGGCGATCCGCCGACAATTTGCGGTCGGGCCGGGTCATGACAGGTGTGCCCAATGCCATCGCCTTGCCGCTTTTATCATTAAATTGAATTTGCTGGTTGGCGGACAGGGCTTCATTTTTCGCCGTGGTGATTTTCAAGCCCTGTCCCATCAAATCCATATCGCCGGTGACGATATTATATTGCGCATGCGGCGCCATCGCGATGGCGCCATTATCGTTAATCACGACATGGCCGTTGGCTTCCAAAAATTGGATTTGGTTTTGCTCATTTTCTTCGACGTAATGCGCGATCAATTCATCGGCCTTTATATTCAGTGCACCACGCGTGGCGGAGGCATCGCCAATAGCGTGATAAGTCTTATCTGCTTGTTGCCACACCAGGCTACCCGCCGCTTCGATTACAATCGGCTCTTTGCCCGGCGTTGCAGGCGTAGCCGAGACGGTTTGCGGCACTGCCGGTTGTGTGGACGTGCTAGTTTGTGCCAGTGCCAGATGTGGCAGGAGCAGCAGAAGGATTAATAGGCGGTTCATGTGCATTTCCGTACAGGGTTAGTTTCGCAGGGCCCGCCAGCGTAAGCAAGCCGTGCAAATCGTCATAGGTAAATCCATGGGCGGTCATATCAAACCGCGGGCTGTTGCCTGAAATGGCATCATGGCTGGTGACGGTTTTGGTTTTCAAATCTACGTCCGCAGTGGTGGTGTTGAACACGTCGCCTTGCGGTGTGACCAATTTCACATTGTCATTCAAATTCAAAAATTGTGCTTTACTATCGTAAATACCGCGCTGTGCGGATACTTTGGATCCCAAGGCATTATCCGGTTTTTCCAATGCAGCCGTGGGAGAAATTAACGTCAAGTGATCCGCATCGGCGCGGACCTGAATGGCGCGTTCGGCAGTTAAAACGTAACGCTGGCCGTCTTTTTCCTTGCCTTCATAACGCGGATTAATCAGCTCGGTGCGGTCGCCGTGAATTTCTGCCTTATCAATATGCGGCAAACGAATACGCGTGATCGTTGGCCAGAGGAAAAACAAAATCAGCAGCAGTGCGCCGATGGCTGGCACGGCGATACGCAAAATGCGGATGATGGAAGAATAAGAAGGCATGGGGCATGAGGCGTGCGGCGTGATTATCACGCGCTGTCATGCCTCATGCCTCAAACCTCATGCCTAGACCACTCCGGCGCGCAGCAGATCATGAATATGTAAAATACCGACCGGCACGGCGTTTTCATTCACCACAAATAACGTCGTGATCTTTTTCATCTGCGCCAGAGCTTCAGCGGCCAGGGCATCGGGCCATGTGGTGCGCGGATTTGGCGTCATGATCTGATCCGCGCGCGCAGATAATAAATGGTCGCTCATATGGCGGCGCAAATCTCCGTCGGTGATAATGCCTGACAGTTTCTGATCTTGCACAATGCCGACACAGCCAAATCCCGTGGCGCTCATCAGCACGACAACCTCTTTCATGCTGGTTTCCGGCAGACATAATGGCAATTCATTGCCGCTATGCATCAGGTCGGATACCTTTAATAATTTTTGGCCAAGTTTGCCGCCGGGATGGAAATGCGAATAATCATACGCGGTGAATCCGCGTGCGACCATCAGCGCTGACGCCAGCGCATCGCCTAAACCCAGCATCAATGTGGTTGAGGTCATTGGCGCGAGTTCTAGCGGACAGGCCTCAGGCAATTTCGGAAGGAGCAAAGCGATATCGGCGTGGCGCGCCAGTTCGGATTCTGCGCCCGACGTAATTGCAATCAGTGGAATTTCAAAACGCCGTGTGTAAGCGATTAAATCCGCAAGTTCATGCGTTTCGCCCGAATTAGATAAGGCTAATACTGCATCACCCGTAGCGATCATGCCCAAATCGCCGTGGCTTGCTTCGGCTGGATGCACAAAATAGGCCGGCGTGCCGGTGGAAGCCAGTGTCGCAGCAATCTTGCGCCCCACATGGCCAGACTTGCCCATGCCCGATATAATCACGCGGCCAGTGACGGATTTGATTTTTTCAATCGCTGCGGAAAAATTGCCGTCCAGTTTTTCCGCCAATGTTTTTAGCGCATCAGATTCCGCATGCAATACCCGCTTTGCTTCTTCAATTATTTTTCCAGCATCTAGCATCTTGCTTCCAGCCTCTATTAATGATGCGCGAAAATATCTTTATTTTCCCAGCCCGCCAGATCGAGCATTGCGCGCACGGGCAAAAACTCAACACAGGCTTGGAATAATCCCATACGCCCCTCGCGCAGGAGCATTGCATCCAATTTCTCGCGGATGTTGTGCAAATGAATCACATCCTGCGCGGCATATTCCAATTGGTCTTGCGTCAAATTGTCATTGCCCCAGTCGGAAGATTGCGAGGCTTTATTCAAATCGACCCCCAGCAATTCTTTCGTTAATTCTTTCAGGCCGTGTTTATCTGTATAGGTCCGCACCAGATTGGACGCGATTTTAGTGCAGTAAATCGGATAGGGCAAAACATCCAGCGCATTTTTAATCGCGGCCAGGTCAAAGCGCGCGAAGTGAAAAATTTTGGTGATGTTTTCGTCGGCTAACAGCCGCGTTAAATTCGGTGCATCAAATTCATGCGGCGAAAATCGAACGACATGCGTCTGGCCGTCCGGGCCACATAACTGTACCACACATAACCGGTCGCGCGTGGGGTTCAGGCCCATGGTTTCCGTATCCACCGCGATGCTTTGGGAAAAATTCAAATCGCCGGGCAGATCGCCGTGATGCAGGGTGATGGTCATGCCCAAGTTGTGCGTGAATTGCCGCCTAAAATCAAGCAGCTAAGCAGGAAAGGGCAGACTGGCTGGAGGATGTATTATGCATGCTGGAGTTGACGAAGATATCTGCTCTAAGATGGAAGTTACGCTAGCTAAGGCCAATCCGCCGCCGCGCGGTTGATCGCCGGTCCGAATGCAGCGAACAAAATCCTGAAATTGCCGGAATAGGGGCTGATTTTCTAATTTGGTCAAATCAAATGTTTGTTCAGAAATAATTAATCCTGTCGCATTATACCGGCGGCATGCCATGCTATCAAAATTCAAGCGCCCGTTTTCACCAATAATCGTAAAACACACTTTATTATTTGGCGAAGCTTTAGAATTTTCAATTGAAACAAGCACATCTGGCCCATTTCCTTCCGCATGTTGAAAGCAGAATTGAACGTTGGTGGTATGTGAGATTGGATATTCTGAAGCTAGATTTCTGACGCGCCAATCCGGCAAAATATCAGCGATCAGTGCAAGATCATGCACTATCAAATCGTGATGCACATGTTGCAGGGGATGAGGATCCTTACCAAACAAACGCGAAGCATGAATTTTTTTAATTTCTCCAATAACTTCAAGTTGTGCATGCAAGGCTTCATAAGCAGGATGATACAGCAAAAGATGTCCTGGCATCAGGGTAAGGGAGTTTGCGGCCTGTTGCAGCAGTAACAGTTCGTCCAAAAAAGGGTAACAGGTTTTTCGCACAAAACATGCTTACCAGCCGTTAATGCTGCATGGGCGATGGAAGCATGTGTGCTTGCATCCGTTGCAATAACAATCCCTTTAATATTTTGATTATTAATAATTGCTTCCCATGAAACGGTTTCAAAACCATAAGCCTCTGCAAGCCGCGCGGACCCCTTAAAACAATAATTTGGGACAGACCCGGCAATTAATAAATCCACCCCTGCCATGGAGGCCGGATTTTCATCGCGGCAACGTGTCCAGGTCTTTAGGTAGTTTTCCGCCCAATAACCGGCGCCGGCAACAGCGATGGCTGTATACATAATAATTTGCCTCTAATATTTGAGGGTAAACTATCAAATTCAGACAAGGATTACAACTTTTTCGTATTACTTACTTTCAAAGAAGGCCGTAATTACGGTGCAAATATGACTTTGCGTCGCCTCATCCAAATAGGGATGCATCGGCAGAGATAAGACTTCGTGCATGGCAACCTCGCTATTGGGCAGCGTACCTGCCACTACCGGATGTTGTTTGTATGCAGGCTGCAGGTGCAGCGGAAGTGGATAATAAATTGCAGTGGGGATACCGGCGGCCTTTAAATGATCCTGCAATTCCGCGCGCCGACCCCCGGCCTTCGCCGGGGCAGGCTCGGGCACTCCAATCGTATATTGCGCCCACGCGCTGATGGAACCACCGGGCACAGTTGGTGTTTTCACGATATCTTTCAGCGCCGCCGTATAACGCGCCGCGACTTTATTCCGGGCAGAGATTTCATCGGGGAAGATTTTCAGTTTCTCAAGCAGAATGGCGGCCTGGATGGTATCGAGGCGGCTGTTCATACCAACGCGCACATTATCGTATTTGTCCGTGCCTTGACCGTGCATGCGCAGGCTGTGTAGAATTTCAATATCGCTTTCATCATTGGTGAAAATCGCGCCGCCGTCGCCGTAACAGCCCAGCGGTTTGGCTGGGAAAAAACTGGTGGTGGCAAAACGGCCCATAACGCCCGCGCGCATTAATTTGTACGTCGCACCAAATCCCTGGGCGCTATCCATGATCAGCCATAAATCGTATTTCCGCGCGACATTATCTAGCGCATCAAAATCCGCGGGCAAGCCGAACAGATCAACGCCGATAATACCCGCAGGTTTCAATTTACCGTCGTGCTGGCATTCCTTAATCGCGGCCTCCAATGAAACAGGGCAGAGGTTATAAGTATCCGGATCGATATCGACGAAATACGGCGTCGCGCCCAGCCAGCACACGACCTCGGCCGTCGCAGTAAAGGTAAAAGACGGCACGAAAATCGCATCGCCGGGACGGATGCCGAGGCGCATCAAAGGCAGTGCAATCGCATCCGTGCCATTGGCGCAAGACACGCAAAATTTCGCGCCGCAAAACTCAGCCAGTTGTTTTTCCAATTCGCGTACTTCGGGGCCTAGGATATATTGCCCGTGTTCCAGCACGCGCGCGATGGCTGCATCAATTTTAGGTTTAATGCGCGTCTGCTGCGCGGCCAGATCAATGAACGGAATCATGATTGCAATAACCTTTCCAAAATTGTCGTGACGCGCAGTGCGTGCTCCCCGCCGGTCAGCGGTTCCGCGCGCGTTTCCAGGCAGGTGATAAAATGTTTCATCTCACGCCCCAGCGGTTCATCCATTTCAAGGGCAATAGCCTGGTGAATGCTCGGTCCCTCGGGACGCGATAGCACCAATTTTTCGTCCCATGGTTTGCTGTCATCAAAGACTAGCGCGCCGGTTTCGCCCAGTACGGTAAAACGGTGTTCCTTGTAAGGATTCATGCGCGAGGCATAGATATGCGCGGTGATGTCGCCATAGCGCAATTGCACGCCCGCGATATCGGCGTGCGCGGGATTCATAAAACCGCGGCTGCGCACAGTAACGTCATCGGGAAGCGCGGCGGTGATGCCATCGATCATCGCCAGGTCATGCGGCGCCAGATCCGCCAGCACATCTTCTTCAGGATGCATCGGCCAGTAATGCAAACGGTGCGCGGCAATGTGGCGCACGCGGCCGATCGCGCCGACACTTATCTGTTCCAGTAATTTGATATAGGCTGGGTGGTAACGCAATAAATGTCCTACCATTAAAACGCGGTTATATGCGTGCGCGGTTTTTAATAAATTTTCTGCTTCGGTGCGCGTTAGAGATAACGGTTTTTCAACAAAGATATCCTTGCCTGCCGCCAGTGCCGCACCGACCAGTTCCGCATGGGTCACGACCGGCGTCGCAATGGCCAGGGCGCGGTGGTCTTCGCCCTTCAACGCTTCATTGACGGGAACCGCCCGCACGCCGTAATTCTCCGCCAGCGCCGCCGCGCGCGTGCTATCATGGTCTGATACTGCGCCCAGCGCGCCCAGCGCCGCCAGGTTTCGCACAATATTCTTTCCCCAATGACCGCAGCCGATCATGGTAATTTGGGGACGGTTTAAAACACTTTTCATCCCCCATGAATTACGGTTATTCGCCCGCACCGCAAAGCCCGCCCGCCATCACAAAGCGTAAGCCAGGGTTACTTGACCCTAAGACTAAATTCTGGGCTACAAAAAATGCACTCCAGGGTAAGGACGGTGATTCTTTTTCGTGCTAATAACGCGAGCAGGGGGACATGCTATGGTATGTCAATCGGCGAAAAACTAAGATTTTGCAAAGGCCTTTACAAGTCTGGGGGTGTATTTTATTGGCGCTGCCTGTTTGGGCGGCGGATAGCGCAACGTCAGATGCTGCTCCCAGCATATTAGCGACCAGCCCCCTCTGCCAATCCCAAATCGGGCGGTGCGGGCGATGAAAATAACCCATGCCCTAGCGCGGTCAAACTAAGCATTACCGCAGTTCAGAGGATTGAAAACCAATATCTTGCCAGGCCAGCTTCATCCCGCCATTCATAAGGGATGCTGTCCGCCGCCGCCATCAATAAAGTCTTTGCGATCTTTCAAAAGTTGAATCCGAAACCGGAAACGGAGTTAAAATATCTTAATGCCTATACGCTGCTGGTCGCGGTGGTGTTATCGGCCCAGGCCACGGATGTGGGCGTTAACCGCGCCACTGAAAAATTATTTCAAATCGCCTCAACGCCAGCTGCCATGGTGAAATTAGGTTTGGCGGGAATTACCCAATATGTGCGGACGATTAATTTTTTTAACGCCAAGGCTAAAAATATTTTCAATCTTTCCAAGATTTTATTGGCGGAACACGGTGGTGAAGTACCGCGCGCGCGCGAGGCCTTGGAAAAATTGCCGGGTGTCGGGCGCAAAACGGCAAATGTGGTGTTGAATGTCATGTGGGGCGAGGCCACCATGGCCGTGGATACGCATATTTTCCGCGTCTCCAACCGCACGGGGTTGGCGCCCGGCAATACGCCGCGGGAGGTGGAAAATGGTTTGCTTGCGCGTATACCCCAAAAATACATGACCCACGCGCATCACTGGCTGATTTTGCACGGCCGCTATACCTGCACGGCACGCGCGCCGAAATGCGCGGCCTGTCCCATTTTTACCTGGTGCCAATGGCGGGAAAAAATTCCCACCAAAATGGCACAAGAGGCAAAGAAAAAGACCTAGCCGTTAATCGTATTGGAAGAATTAAAGGAATAAGTTGGCATGTCCGCATCATTCGCAGGTACCTGTTGCGGCACATATTGGAACTGACCCGAAATTTGGGCCCCCGCTTCCACTTCGATTTCGCTATAACGGATGTTGCCGGAAATTTGTGCGGTTGCACGCAAACGCAAACGGCCCGCAACATTCAATTCACCTTCAAAACGGCCAGCGATATCGGCTTCTTGCACTGTGGCGGAACCGCGATACAAACCGGTTTGGTAAACATCCAAACGTTTGCCAGCGCGCAAGGTTGCCTCCATCGTGCCTTCAACCACCAATTGGTCGCATTCATCAATTTCACCCGCCAATGCAATGTCGCGGCCAACAATCAGGCGTCGTTCGGATGACGTCATGTCTGGACGCGGCGCAGGCGGCATGGGTAAGGAAACCGAGGGACGGCGTGCGGAACTACCCAAAGCAACCGCCGGAACATTGCGGCGCGGTGTCAATTCGCCGTTCAAAACACGTGCATCATCTGAATTTTCAGACGTCGCAGGGGTGCGAGGGGCTGGTCGCGCTGCAGGTTGCTTTTGAGTGGGGGAAAATAATGCCATCAAGGTCTCCGGTTTTTTTGAGGATGTAAGAACATATCACAGACGAATGGCGAAATTCAACGTTTTTATTATTAAATTTCGATGAAGCTTATCCGAAAATATGTCCGCCCTGTTCCGCCTTGGCATTCAAATAGGCGTGATTATGCGGATTTTGGGTTGTGATCAGTGGTACGCGTTCTTTAACCACAATTCCTGCGTCCGACAATTTACCTACTTTTCCGGGATTATTGGTCAGCAACCGCACCGCATAAATTGAAAGTTCACGCAAAACCGCTGCCGCCAGATCAAAATTGCGCTCATCATCCGCAAAGCCCAATGCATTATTGGCTTCATAGGTATTCATGCCGCCATCTTGCAATTGATAAGCCCGCAATTTATTCGCGAGGCCAATGCCGCGGCCTTCCTGATCCAGATAAAGCAAAATCCCGCCGCCCGTTTCATGCATCATTGTCAATGCGGCCTGCAATTGATCGCCGCAATCACAACGCAGCGATCCCAAAATATCACCTGTCAGGCAGGATGAGTGAACACGCACCAACGGCATGTCCATATCGGGTTCACCCACCATAATCGCCAGATGCGTTGCGCCATGCTGATCACGAAAAGTAATGACGTTTGAATCTGGCGCAGAGCGGAGTGGCAATTTTGATTGACTAATCCGCGTCAAATAAAAGGCTGGCCGCACGCCCGTTTCGTAAATTAACGTATCGCCGGCCGGTTTATTGGCGCGCGGACCGATAATCAGGGCCGGCAAAAGACCCGTTTGTTTCACTAGCGCCATCGCAGAATGGGCGGCCGCACCGGGGGGGACGGGTTGAGCATCAAAATCCGCCAAGATCACCGATACGCTAATTTTTAGGGGATTAATGAGTGCTTCGAGGGTATCCGCACGTGATGGTAGCTTCAGCGCAATTAATTCGCCGGAAGTTTCCGCGCCTAGGGCTTGCGCACGCTGGGAAGTTAAAACCAATTGTCCGCCCGTGCCAGGTAAAGACGCAGGAGCCGCACCCTCAGCTGCCAAAAGCCAGTAATAATGACCGCTGTGATGCAGCCAGACTGGCTGGCCGCTCGCGAGGCGTGCCGCGGCACGCGCTTCAGGGCTGATTTGCGGAAGATGAAACATCGCAGTAGTATAGCAAAACGTGCCACAATAGTGTTAGCTTTTTCTCATGAAATACTTGCAGGTTGCAGATGTATGGTTTCGTCATATTCTGACAGAATGGGTGGCTGGGCAAAACGCGCCGGACTTCGCCGTAACCGATGGCGTGGCCGCAGTTATTTTGGCGATGGAAAATAACGAGGCCGTTTTATCCGCAGACAATCATGAAATCGACCGCTATGCACTGCCACTGCGTTTGGCGGAGTTAGTCGCAGATATTCGTTGGTTGATGGCGCGGCGGAATGAAATGGCGGCGAGTGAAATTTGTTTATCGGTCAATTTTATATTAACGCCGCACCGCTTTTCTTTGCAGCATGGCAATCTATCGGTCGCTTTAACCGGCCGCGAGATTGCCATGCTGCAATTCCTGTTCGATGAAGGCGAATGCAGCCGCGAGACCTTGCTGGCGAAGGTCTGGCGCTATCATCCCGACAGTGACACCCATACCCTGGAAACACACCTCTGGCGGTTGCGGCAGAAATTACATCTGGCCGGTATCAGCGCGCCTTTGATCGTCACAACGGATAAAGGTTATCGGTTAGCATGAATCTGCTGGACGATTTGGCATGAAGGCCACCGCACGTTTATGGAAATGGTTTCAAAAAAATGCGCGGGATTTGCCATGGCGCGCTGTACGTGCTGATGGCACGCGTGACCCCTATCACGTTTGGTTGGCGGAAATCATGCTCCAGCAAACCCAGGTTAAAACTGTTATTTCATATTATGAGAAATTTTTACGTCATTATCCAAATTTAAAAAGGCTAGCGCGTGCGCCAGCAGAAAAAGTTTTATCGGACTGGGCGGGCCTGGGATATTACTCCCGCGCGAGAAATTTGCATGCCTGCGCCAAATATGTAGTGGATGAATTACACGGCGAGTGGCCGCGCATGGCGTCAGAATTGCAAAAATTGCCGGGTTTGGGCCCATATACCGCCGCTGCTATGGCGGCCCTGGCGTTTGGAGAACATGTTGTGGCGCTGGACGGTAATGTCATCCGCGTGCTATCGCGGGTTGGCGCGATTGATAAGCCGGCGACATCTGCGCGGGTAGAATTATTGGCGGTTGGAGAAAATTTATTATACACACCATCGCGCGGCGGCAGCGCGGAGGCCCTGATTGAACTCGGCGCGCTGGTTTGCACCCCCAAAAACCCAGCCTGTTTGATTTGTCCGTTGCAGACGGACTGCAAAGCATATCAATTAGGCGAGGTGGAAAATTATCCCGTTAAAACGAAGGCCTTCGCGCCGAAACATCGCTGCGCGAGTTTATTGGTTTTAACCGATCCAAACGGCAAAATTTTTACTATTACGCGGGGTGATAATGGATTATTTGCGGGCATGACGGCCTTGCCGGGTAGTGCGATGCAATCCAATGAAGAGGACCACGCATTATTTGCGCGTTATGCCGCTCGCGCCAGGGCGGTGGGGAAAGTCTGGCATATTTTAACACATATCCGTTTTGAGATTTCAGTTTTGTATTTACGCCTGACAGCGCGTACTGCGGAAAAGATTTCAACCCAAGGTCGCTGGCTGGATGCGCAGACAGCCCGGCAGCAGATGCCGAAATTATTTTCGAAAGTGGTAGCGCAGACCGATGCGGCCGTTTTCTAAGATATCTAGTTTCATCAATTCAATTTCAATTTCAGTCAAACGCTGGTCGGACAAAATTTTATCAGCCAGCGAGGCGGCAAAACTTTCCAGCAAATTAAAATGCGTGCCCGTTAATTCCTGAATAGCTCCGATCATTGAAGTGTAATCGTAAGTTTCCACTAAATCATCGCGCCGCGGGATTTGCCGTAATTTTGCCGAGATATTCACGCGCACGCGCTGCGGCGCTTGGCGCTCATGTTCGTGAATGCCTACGCGTAGTAACGCAATATAATCCTCAAGCAGCAGCTTGATCTGTTTCATGTCCGGTTCCTAAAATTTTGCGTAAAAACAACGCGCGATGTTCCGGGCATGGGCCGTGTTTCACGATCGCAGCTCGGTGCGCCGCCGAACCATAACCCATATTGCTGTTCCAGCCGTAATGCGGATAACGTTCATGCAAATCCTGCATCATGCGGTCGCGCGCGACCTTGGCGATGACAGATGCCGCACTGATCGGCGTGTGCAATGCGTCGCCGCCGATGAAACATTTTACGCGCTCCGACGCTACATTTTCAAATTTAGGTTTTTGATTACCGTCCACCCAGATTTCCAGTTCTTCACTTATTTCTAAATTCTTTAAAGCACGCTGCATCGCCAAAAAAGTCGCCTGCAAAATATTAATGCTTTCGATTTCTGCAACATTGGCGATGCCGATGCCGTAACGCGTTTCGGTGATTAAAATCCGGTGCCAATCCTGGCGCGCGGCAATCGTTAGTTGTTTAGAATCCGTCAGACGCGGCATGTTCTTACGTTTTGAACTGAATTTTTCTGGCAGGACGACGGCCGCTGCCACCACCGGTCCGGCCAGGGGGCCACGCCCCGCTTCGTCAATTCCAATCACCAAGACCATAGCCGTGGTAATGGCGGAACATGCAATCGAAGACAAGAGACAGAGTCCAAAGCAAACACCATGACCTGTTTATTCAACCCATGATTGTGCACTGCAATCTTGCGCCGCACAAAAAGACTCTGGTATAATGGCCTATGGCTGTCCCCAGAGAAAATTCCCAGAAATCCCGGCGTTCCGGCGTCCAGGCGCCTGTAGCCGTCACGCGCAGTTTGCGTGCCGTGACCGAACGTGCATTGGGTAAGGTTGGGCAAGGCCTTGCGCAAATGTTGTCGCAATGGCCGCAGATTGTTGGGCCAGACATCGCAAAAAAATGCCTGCCGACCGCATTGAATTTTCCGCGCGGCAAAAATGCAGATGCGGTTTTGCATGTTACAACCAGCAGTGCCTTCGCCTTGGAATTGTCGCACCAAAAGCCAAAGATGATAGAACGCATCAATGGTTTTTTAGGTTACGGAGCAATTGCCGATTTGCGTTTTGATCACGCGCAATTGCCTCAGGTAGAATATAAACGGGTGACTGCTGCCGTGCGCGGTGCCAGCGGACAGGCGCATACCAGGAACGAAATCATAATGCCGACAGAAATCTGCCAGATTTACGATGAAATCAAAGATCCAGAATTGCGCGAGAAGTTAAAATCTTTATGCCGTGCGGTCGCGGCGGCGTAATGATAAAAAATTGACGTTGCCAATAACGCCTAAAGTTTTTATGCTTGTTTCATGAAAAAGCTTTTCTCCCTTCTGATTTTCGGCTTCTGTTTTCTGGTGGGATCGACCATGGCTGCCGACAAAGCGGCCGCACCCACAGTTACAATCGGCAAGACCACGGCGGCAATTACGGTAGATGAATACGCCTCACTCGGTTGTCCACATTGCGCGGATTTTCACCTGAATACGATGCCGCAGTTAAAGACGCCCTATCTGGATAGCGGCAAAGTTAAAATCGTTTACCATTTTTTCCCATTGGATAAGGCCAGCACGGATGCCGCACTGTTGGTGGAATGCGCGCCGGAACAGGCTGAAAATATTATCACGTTATTATACCGACAACAGGCTGATTGGACGCGGGATTCGAATTACCAGGGTAAATTGCGCAGCTATGGCGCGATGCTGGGCCTGCCCGAAAAGAAAATTGAAGCCTGCCTGAACGATACTAAAATGCGCGATGCCATTCTGCAGGGCCGCGTGGATGCCAATAAAAACCTGCAGATAAATGCCACACCGACTTTCATCATTAACGGCGGCGCTTCACATCTTGAAGGCTTTCAGACCTTTGACCAGATGGCAGCTGTGCTGAATAAATTATAAAGTAAAACTTGTCCGTTTTTAATAAAAATCCAATGTTTTCCACATTGTTTTTTTGATGCCAGCGCAGGGATACTGATTTCATCTTATCGCTTATCTGGAGATCATTATGCGTAAAATTCCCGTTCTGGCCTTCGCCATTTTGCTCGGCGCATTGCCTGCTTTGGCAACCACGAACCAGGTCGATATCAACATGGCAACCAAACAACAGCTGGAAAGCGTAAAAGGCATCAATGCGGCCAAGGCCAATGCCATTATTGATTACCGGACCCGGAACGGCAATTTCAGTTCTGTCAATGACCTGAACAAAGTGCCCGGCTTTACCGAAAAAAATGTTGAAAACCTGCAGGGCAGCTTGATAGTCTCCAACCAAACTTCCGCCGCTACGCCGCACAATGGCACGACGAATATCTCAACGCCAGCCAATAACGCAATGACGCCGAATGTCTCTGTGCCAGGTGCGGAAAACAACAACCCCTCCGCCAATGATAAAATGACCGGTGCGACGACCGCCAATACCTCCTCCATAAATACGCCGGCTTCCACTAGCGCGTTCGGGAATAACAGCAATAACAGCCAAGGTAGCAATGCATCTGGCAGCACGGGAAATAATTACAACCGTTAAGCCGTTGCCAATTCTCTCCCAATTTGGTGCGGTTAAAGAGAGGGCGCCGGAACATTGCGGCGCCCTTTTTTGATGGCATTTTGGCGCTATGCACGTTATAGTTTTGGGCACACTTTAACCGCCGCAGAGATTCGTCCTTATGCATCTGACCCGCTTATCGCTTTCTGGATTCAAATCCTTTGTGGATGCAACGGAAGTCGATATTCCCCCTGGTTTGACGGGCATTGTTGGGCCCAATGGTTGCGGCAAATCCAATACGGTTGAGGCGCTGCGCTGGGTGATGGGGGAGACCTCCGCTAAACGGTTGCGTGGCAGCGGCATGGATGATGTAATTTTCGCCGGTACGCGTGCGCGTTCGGCGCGCAATATTGCCGAGGTGCGTCTGGCGCTCGATAACCGTGACCGGTCTGCGCCACCCCCTTTTAATAACGACGATCATCTGGAAATCCGCCGCCGTATTGAACGCGGCATTGGCAGCGATTATACGATCAATAACAAACCCGCGCGCGCGCGCGATGTGCAAACACTATTGGCCGATTTAGCCAGCGGGGCCAGTTCTGCCGCGATGATTAGCCAGGGCCGCGTTGCCGCTATCGTGAATGCCAAGCCTCAGGAGCGCCGCCAAATTCTGGAAGAAGCCGCGGGTGTATCCGGTCTGCGCGCGCGGCGACGTGAAGCGGAACTGAAACTTCAAGCGGCGGAACAAAACCTCACCCGCGTGGATGATGTTGTGAACGGTTTGGAAAGCCAATTGGCCGCGTTGAAGAAACAGGCGCGCCAAGCTGTGCGGTACAAGGAGTTATCAGAAAAAATTCAACGTTTGGACGGTCTGTATCTGCGCCAGGAATATTTGCGCGTGAATGCGGAATGGCAAAATGCAACATTGGCGCAAAATGAAGCCGACCAAATGATTGCCGCCGCGACCGCCGAAGTAACGCATGTCGCAGCTGCGGAGACGGATGCCGCGGCGCGGCTGCCCGAATTGCGTGATGCAGCGGTGCATGCCGGTGCGGCACTACAACGTTTGAAAATTGAAGACGAACAACTGGCAGCCGAAGCGGCGCGTGTCGGCCAGCGCCTGATGCAAATTGCTGTGGCTCAGGATGAAACTGCCAAAGATATCACCCATCAGGAAGAACAATTGGCCGAAGCGCAAAAAGCAACCGTGCAATTGGTTGAAGAAATTGCACAATTGGATGGTGCCGATATCAATAATGAAAATATTTTGACCGAAGCCGCCACGCATCTGGGTTCGGTTAGCCAAACACATTTAAGCGCGCAACAGCAGTATGACCAAGCACGGCAGAATGTTTTATCAACTGAGACGCAGCGGCAAAATTTATCGCGCCAGGAATCGCAATTATCAACGCGCCACGAAAGTTTGAATGCCGAGGCGGGGGCGATTTCCCGCCGCCTGTCGGAACTCACAGATTTGTTGGCAACTGACAGTGCTTCATTATCGGCTGAGACTGCATATGAAGGAGCGCGGACTGCGCGCGATGGTGCAGCAACGCACTTGACTCAGCAAACTGAATTGCGAGGCGAAACAGAAAAAAACCTTGCCGCCGCGCGGATTCAGGAAAGCCAGGCACGCGAACAATTGGCAACCGTGCAAGGGGAATTATCCGCGCTGGAAAAATTGCTGGCGGCTGATCACGATCACGATGAAGCGGTGATTGAACAATTATCCGTGCCCGCTGGCCTGGAAAATGCCTTTGCTGCCGCATTGGCTGAAGGGGCGCGTGCCAGCCTGGACAAAAAACACAGCAGCTACTGGGAAAACCTGCCGGATATTGCGCCGCGCCCCTTGCCCGGCGATCTGCCTAGTTTGTGGTCTCAAATTGACGCGCCGTCCGAATTGCGCCGGTTGCTCCAGTTTGTTTGCCTTGCACCGGACGTTGAAAGTGCCGCACGTCTGGCGGAACAATTACTGCCAGGCCAGATGATTGTCACTGCGGATGGTGCCTTATGGCGCTGGGATGGTTACCGCGTGCAAGCGGGTGCGGTTTCCGTCAGCGCGCGGCGTCTTCAGCAACGCAACCGCGCGAAAGAATTATTGCATAGCGCGACAGGGCAAAAAGAAATTCTTACGCAACACACTGCTGCGCGTGAAAGCGCCGAGCGTGCGTTTCATGAAGCCGACCAATCCATGCGCCGCGCGCAGGCGGAGTTTCACGCCGCGCAATTGCGGATTGAAGAAGCTCAAAGCGGTCTGACGCGTGCGCGCGAAGCCCAAAGCAGTGCCCGCCAAGAACAAGCCATGTTAGGTGAACTGGCGCGTAAAAACACTGAAACACAGAACGAGGTTGTGATCGAGCTGACACGCGTGCAGGAAAGCTTCGCTACTTTGCAGGCTGTAGAAATATTGCAAACTGCGGCTGATACGGCAAAGTCCGAATTGGACAGTGCATTCAACTCCTTGCGTGAAGCCCAGGTCGCACACGACCATTTGGAATTCCAAGCCAAGGCACGCGCACAACGTCGCAATGAAATCGCGCAGCAGCAAGAACAATGGGAATCACGAGGCTTGCGTGCTATACAGCGTTTGGCGGAATTGATGGAACGCTTGGCCGGTCAAGCAACCGAACACACAACCATCGCGCAAAAACCAGTGGAAATTCAGTCCGCCCGCGATGCCTTGCAGCAGCAATTGTTAAATGCGGATGCTCTCCAGCAGCGGGCGACACAAACGATGCAAGATGCCGAAGCAGATGTGCGCCAGAAAACACATGCGCTCAAAGATGCTGAAACGCGTTTGCATGAAGCGCAGGCTGCGCGCATGCGACTGGATACGGCCATGGCCCTGGCGGAACATAAACAACAGGAATTGAACACACGTGCGGAAGCTTTGGCGGGCGTACGGGCGCAAGATTTATCGCAGCATTTCAATTTCAGCGAATCTGAAATGAATGGCGATGCCGATGACGTGAAATCGGAATTGGAGCGCAGCATGCGTTCGCGCGATGCGATCGGCCCCGTGAATTTGCGTGCGGATATAGAGGCACAGGAATTAGAAACACAACTTGAAACCGTATCCGCGGAAAAGGCGGAACTGATAGCCGCCGTTGCCCGTTTGCGCGGGGGTATCGGGCATTTGAACCGTGAAGCGCGCGAACGTTTACGTGAAGCCTTTGTGGTGGTTAGCGAACATTTCACCGCACTGTTTGCGCGTCTGTTCAGCGGCGGCACGGCGGAATTAAAAATGGTGGATAGCGAAGATCCGCTGGAGGCCGGTCTTGAAATTATCGCTCAGCCGCCAGGAAAAAAATTGCAGTCACTGCAATTACTATCAGGTGGTGAACAGGCGTTGACGGCGCTGGCATTGATCTTTGCGATGTTTAAAGCCAAGCCTGCACCGATTTGTGTATTGGATGAGGTGGATGCACCGCTGGATGATGCCAACGTGGATCGTTTTTGCAATTTGCTGGATGAAATGGCGAAGGGCGACCAGACGCGTTTTTTGGTGATCACCCACCACCGTTTGACCATGGCGCGTATGAACCGTTTGTATGGCGTGACCATGCGTGAGCCCGGTGTTTCTCAACTTGTATCAGTCGATTTAAATCGAGCGGTTGAGATGGTAGAGCAACAAGCCGCCTAGTGTCATTCCGGATAGCAGCTTCGCATTGGCTCGCCGCACTTCGCTAGCTTCTGGGGTGACATTAACACATCTCCGCCCGAAAAATCTCTTTCGCGAAGCTTGCAATGTCTAAATTACTACCGCATGCAATTAGGCCGACGCGTTTCCCGGATAGTGTTTCACGCAGCGGTCCCATCAAAGCGCCTAGACCCGCTGCACTGGCGGGTTCTGTTACCAGTTTCATTTCGTTGAAGAGGAAATGCATGGCACGGCGCATACAATCATCAGAAATTAAAATCACATTATCCACGTATTGTTGGATTAGACTGAAACTATAGGGCCGCGCCACCGGTACAGCTAAGCTATCGGCTATGGTATGAACGTCGGATAAGCGCAGCGGCTTGCCGGCTTGTAAAGATTGATAAATCGTCGGCACACCTTCGGGCTCCACACCGTAGATTTTTATTTTGGGCCAAACCTGCTTGAAATAACTGGCCATGCCAGCAATCAATCCGCCGCCGCCGATAGGGATGATAATGGCATCCAGTGGCGAAGTCGCTTGATGCTTCCATTCATCAGCAATCGTTGCGGTACCTTGCGCAGTATAGGGGCCTTCATAAGGATGAACGAAAAGGCGGCCTTCTTTTTGTTCAATTTCAGCGGCAATTTCCAATGCCTGACCTAAGTCATCCGCTGGCAAAATCTCTGCGCCGTAGTATTCGATGCGCCGCCGCCGCAGCGGCGAAGCTGTTTCCGGCATGACAATTTTTGCCTGATGACCCAGCATTTTTGCTGCATAGGCCACGGCGATACCATGATTACCGCCAGTGCCCGCAACAATGCCGTTTTTTAATTTATCCGATTCGGCATTCAACATCACATTCAGTGCGCCGCGCGGTTTGAAAGTATTGGTATTTTGAAACAATTCCAGTTTGATAATGACCTTGGTATGCGCGCCCAACAGGTTCATCATTTCAAGTGAGCGCCAACGATAAACCGGTGTTTGGATAATCCAGGGCTTCAGACGTTCACGCGCGGCATGCACAGCCTGCGGCGATAATAAATCATCGCGCAAGGCTGGATTAATGACCATGCCCCGTGCTTTTGCTCAGCAAAATCATATAGCGCTGATCGATGAGGCCTTCTTCATAAGCTTTCTTGGCAGAGATCGCCATACTTTGACCATTGTTGGGTAGCGACCGCGTGATTTCGGCTGACCATTCTTCTTCATTCAGGTTTAATAGTTTTTCGCGCACTTCGTCCGTAAAAATCATCCATTCCCGCACACTGATACGGCCGCCGCCCACGCGCGGCACCAGGGCTTGCGTGACGATCAGGCGCAACGATTCCACTAAGGCAAAACCGCGCTCCGTCCGTTCATTTGATTCAAACATCGACATCATACGGCGCACCGTTGAGGCGACACCCGTTGTATGGACGGTTGCATAAACCGCATGACCAGTTTGGCCGGCTTCAATCGCCGCCATCACAGTTTCACGGTCGCGCACCTCGCCTACCAAGATTACATTCGGTTTGCGGCGCAGCGCATTACGGACGCCAGCGGCGAAGGTTGGCAGGTGGCGCGGAATTTCTGTTTGTGCTACCAAACTTTTATCACTGGCGATGGCATCATAGACATATTCAATCGGCGCTTCGTAGGTCAGTAATTTGCCGCATCCTTCTGGGCGTTCCACCAGCATGCGGTTGCCGGCAGCGAGTAAGGTTGATTTACCCGAACCTGTCGGACCTGTGATTAAAATCAAGCCTTGGCGCGGCGCCCAGGCATCGACAATTTCTTTTTCAATCTTTAATTCCTCAAGCGTCGGTGGCAGCGACGGCAACACGCGCATCGTGACTTGTACGGCGTCACGCCCTTTGGATAAAATTGCCGTGATATTCACCCGGAAACGGTGACGCGTGAAACGGTCTGGCCGGATTTCATAAGATAAATCCAAATCACGTCCGCCTGCCAGTTGTGCAATGGCTTCCGCGCCGTACAATTTCTCCAAAACGACGTTTAGGTCCGCTGCATCCATCGGACGGCGTGTGGCGGGCTTTAAGGCACCATCAACTTCAATAAATACGGGTCGGTCGGATTGAATGGAAATATCAGAGGTTCGTTGTTCAACGCACCATAGAATTAAGCTGTCGATATCATCGGCACGCAAACGCGGCGGCTCACCCGGCCAAGAAGAAGCGATTTCAGGCGCGCCAGATTGAAATTGATCGCCTACTGCGCCTGCTAGTGTGGTTGTGAAATTGAAATCGGACGCCATGTATTACTCTGATTTTTAAGTTGTGCAGGGCCGGTAATGGTCACCGCGCGGTCGCCGATCCTCATTTCCAAGCCGCCACCGGTTACGCCGCGTTCAACTAAACCGGCATATGGCGCGGATACCATCGCCTCAGCCAATAATTTACGATAGCGGATCATGCCGGTAAAATCGCGCGTTAAACGTGAAGTGTCTTCTGCAAAAATATCATCGGCTTGTTCAATGCCTTTTTGCCAGCCTTCCTTGACCCAATTTTTCCAGTTTTTGCGTTCTTCATCTGTGTTCGGCAGCAGAATATCCGGGGGTGAGTCGGGTTTGCCCCAATCGCGAATTAAATAATTGCGCCAGTCACGCGCGGTCGTAACCAATTTGGCATTAGCGGTGATGGTAAGGACTTTATCGGTTAAAGCCGCGCTGCGTCCTGCATCGGCAATTTTCAGGGCTTCCAATTGTTCTTCGATCACGGGCGGTTCTACATAAACACCGCCCGGCGCGGCGACTAATAATTGACGGAAATCATAAATGCGCGATAGGGGATTTGAAAAACGCTCCAGCCGTTGGTTGATTTGAAAAGTGCGCCACGCCAATCCGCCGCGCAGGCCGTAGGATAGCGCGGCTTCTTTTTGTGCTTCCACGCGGACCTGAAAACCAACTTTCTGCTTTTGTTCGGCGCCCTCAGCATTTTGTAGGGTTTCGAGTGATGGCGGTACGGCATCGCTAATTGGAACAAAGGTTTTATCTAGGGGTGAGGGGCTCCAGGAAGTATCATCTGCCTTGCAGGAACTAGGAACGAGGAACCAGGAACTAGAAATTAAAAAACAGAAAATAAAAAACAGGGTAAGGGATTGAGAAAGCTTCACACCTCGTTCCTTGTTCCTCATTCCTTGTTTCTGACTCATGATTGTGTCGGCTCCGGCATTTTGTAGCGCACCTCAATTTTACGTGCGCGACTGTCGACAACCAGATCAATATATTGCGTTGCCTGGTCACCAATATTCCGCAGGGCTTCTACAATCGTGCGGTCGCGCTGGTGAATTTGCACAATCACCGGTACGTCTGGCGCTGAACCCGTTACAATAACATCGTATTTTAATTTAGTGGCTAGATTGCGTACTAATTCTTCGGCGCCTCCAACCCAATCAACCGTGATCAGATTATTTAAATCGTTATCCGCATTGATCGCAGCGGGTTCCGGTGCGGGCGGGCGGCGCGTTTGCTCAACGCGGGCCAAATCTCTTAGTGCTGCTGAAGCTTTATCGGCCGATACTGCAAT
>Ga0207695_10000933_pt1 | contig 52174 bp, 49 predicted proteins | sample KBSC54metaG_FD_184354 | JGI IMG/M metagenome (GOLD analysis project Ga0207695, IMG submission 184354) | Corn rhizosphere microbial communities from Kellogg Biological Station, Michigan, USA - KBS C5-4 metaG (SPAdes) (version 2) | ecosystem: Host-associated > Plants > Roots > Rhizosphere > Soil...
CATGAAGAAAATCACAAAATTTCGTGCACAACCCCTTTTCATCCGCTCACGGAACGCTATAGTCGCACCGTCGACAGGGGGCTGTGACAATGACTATTCCTCAAATTCTTTCTGCCTTGCTTGACGTGACCCGCAGTCCTGCGGTCGCGGCGCCGCGGCGCAAGCCGCAACAAGACACGCACGCACCGCTGGTCAGCTGGAACGGCAAGGCCCGTACCCGCCGCGAAGACGAACTGGCGCGTTTCCGCCAGGAGTCGATGGCTACGACCGAAAGCCTGAGCTGAGTCGGCTCGAGTCGCGCCGGTCCGCCAACCGGACGGCAGTTGCTTGAACGACAGGTGGTTGAGCGGAAATTCGAGCACCACGTGCGCGAAGCTCAGTGTCAACAGCTGCACGAAACCCGCCGGGCAATCGGAATAGAGCCTGCCTGGCGAATGCTCTATGGCTCGGAAAGTGCGATCGGCATGCCTGGCTCCAACAACGGCTGCTGATTAAACGCAGCAAAAAATGTGCCGTAGCTGTGCAGCACTCAGGCTGAGATCCAGCAGGAGTGCGAAGTTGTGCGGGCGAAGTACTAACGAGTACTTGGAGCACCGTGCTAGCCCGATTCGGCAAGACGCCTTAACGGGATACTCTGAAAGGCGGGTTGCGCAACCCAGCCTAGCGATCCAGTAACAAGTCTCTGCGAGTGGTGCTGAAGGAACAGATTGGTGGTTGTTATGGCTATAATAAATTCAGATTTTCAAGATATTCAATATTGGAAAATATGTAGCTCAGGTAACGGGCGATTTCAAAATGAAGAAGTTTGAGTCGAGCAGAGATTTTCAGTTATGGTCCTATACGGTGAGTCATGGGATGCTTTTAATCCGAAGCCCGGGTGACGCTGGCGAGGGTACGATCGACTTGGTATTTCATGGACTAAAATATATCTCTGTGCCAAGGCATTTTATAGGTCTTTCAGTTTATGAAAGTGAGTGGGACGATTTGCAATTCAATTTCATAAAGAACTATAAAATCTCAAAAAAAGACTTGGTTTTTACCTTGGACAGCGATGGTTCTTATTATTATGTTGTCGCTTCTGGAGTAAAGGTGAATGAGCATGATCGGGATATATTCTGGGATCCATTTAAAGATATGTAGATGCTGAATTTAAGAGATCGTTCTGGATCCCTGGGCTTTTCTGGGCTCCCGAAGCTGCGGATCGCTCGGTTGGATGGCAGTGGGTCGACGACGCCGTCTTCGGGGCGGCGAAATAAAACAAGAGCGCCGGCTCATGCACGCAATAGGGCATTGCAAAGGGGTGTTGCCATGAGCAATTTAGAGCAGGAATACGAAGCAGTGATTTGGACGAATGATCCGACTGTACCCGGGAAAAGGGCTACCATATTTGCTGAAGGTAGCAGCGCAGCACGTAAGTTGCTTGAAGAGATATACGGAGAAGGCAACGTATTCAACGTTCATAACGAAGAAGACGCAGCAAAGCCTCGTTGCTCGTGATCGAGGGGTTCGCCCCACTGTCTGCGGTTTGCCGGCCTGTCGCATTTGCGGAACTTCGTCTGCATGGGCTACAGGCATGACTCGGTCTATCTGGGGGACTTATTGGCCACCCTGTCGAATTGTTCTTTCATACTTAGTATCGACATCGTCTGGCGAAACCGCCCCGAACCAATGGCTGGCTAACGCAGTGCGAGGGTATCGTCGTCGCCGAATTGCTTTGAAAAGAAGCGGCGGCCCGAAGACCGCCGTCATGTCGCTGCCCGAGATCAGCACTTACCTGACATGATGATTCACGACACGAGCTGTTTAGGGCTCAGTGGATATAGCCCGATTCCTGTGGGTTGACTTCGACCTTGATCAGCTTGAGCGAGCCGGTGGCGTTCATGCCGCCGCCGGAGAAGGTCAGTACGCCTTCGCCCTTGTAGTGGTATTCGGTGCGGTAGTTGTCGCCGCCGAAATGAAAGGGGATGAACGCCTTGCCGGTCTGGTACATCTTCTGGTCGGTGGGCGGGCCGATCAGATCCACGATTTCCTTCGAATACATGCCGGAATGAACTTTGGCGAACTTGCTGTCGGGGGCGGGGGTGCCGATGACCTGGACCTCATCCGATGCGCCGGCGCCGGTGCTGAAGGACAACGGGGCATAGCCGGCCATCAGCGCCAGCGATGCGAGGAATACGACCGATTTGATTTTCATCATGGACAACTTCTCCCTTGAGTCTTGAGCGTCAATGCAGCGAACAAATGCGAAGGGAAAAGTAACAGCTGATGAGAACACCGAGTCTGTTGAACGACATGCAAGCTTTCCCCTGTGAAACATGCAGATTGGCACCGCCTTGCAGCGAGTGCCTCCCTTCTCGGAATGCTAAGTTGTAAGAAGCGAAAAGGCAAAATAAAGTGGCATGGACATAGGCTTTGTAAGGTTTCCCTTACAGGCAAAATGAGGCAGGCGTCGCAGTTCGCTTCATGAAAGAAAATCCACGTGCCGAAGGATTGCCGCTTTACCTTTTCATGATCGCCGTGGGCCTATCGATCATGTTGAGTCTTGAGCGTCTTGTCGAAACGGGGCATCACATGGATACGTGTCAACCACCGGGTGTATGATTAGGTTTCTTGGTTCTTCCATAGAGGTATTCGTTCCATGCGCCATTGATGCCGCCGTCTTTTGACGGCCCGCCTTATCCACCTGTTATCGAAGGTGGCGTGAGCCTGGCATTCTATGGAGTCCGTATGACGAATCCGTCTCTTGCGCTGGAAAGCGTGTCTTATGTTCTGCCAGGTGGCAGAACGCTATTTTCTCAACTCGACGTGCACTTCGATGCGCAGCCTACCGGTCTGGTGGGACGTAATGGCGTCGGCAAGAGCGTGCTGGCCGATATCATGGCCGGGCGCATTGTGCCGACGACAGGCCGCTGTGTGCGTTCCGGCCGCGTATATTACCTGCCGCAAAGCGTTGCCCCGGATCCTGCTGCGACGGTAGCTCAACTGTCGGGCATCGCGCCGGTGCTGCAAGCCTTGTCGCGTATCGAAGCCGGCGGCATGGAGCAACGCGATTTCGATCTGGTCGGTGATCGCTGGAGCATTCGTCAGCAGCTATATGCGGAGCTGGAGGCCAGTGCGCTTGGCCATTTGTCGATCGAACGATCCGCCGCGAGTCTGAGCGGAGGAGAAGCCATGCGTGTCGCGCTTGCGGGAGCATGGCTGAGCGATGCGGATTTTCTGATCCTCGACGAACCCACCAATCATCTCGACGCTACGAGCCGGCAGGCCTTGCTGGAACAGCTCCAGCGATGGAATCGGGGGCTGCTGGTGATCAGTCACGATCGCGACCTGTTGCGCACCATGCAACGCACGGTGGAACTCACGCCGCGTGGCCTGGCTAGTTATGGCGGCGGCTATGCGTTGTATGCGGAACAGAAGGCACGCGAGCGAGACGCCGCCATGCAGGAGCTGGAATTGCGCAAGCTTGAGCGCAAGCGCGGTGAGCGCGCATTGCACGAACAGCGTGAGCGACTGGATCAACGTCGAGCACGTGGTGTTCGTTATGCGGAAACCGCCAACCACGATTCACTGTTCCTTGGTCGACAAAAGCAGAACAGCGAGCAGTCGTTGGGAAAACTTCAGCGCCTGCATGCGGAGCAGGGCGAGGCGCTGGATGAACGGGTGCGCGAGGCGGCGCAACAGGTCGAAGAAGAGACTCCCATCGTATTGTTTGCGCCGCATTCGCCCACGGCGGCGCAACGCCGGGTGGCGTTGCTCAGTGGCGTGGTGCTGCCATTCGGTACGGTCGACCGCGCGGCATTCGAGGCCGTTGTTTTGGGGCGGCAGCGCATTGGCGTGGTCGGACCCAATGGATCGGGCAAGTCCAGCTTGCTACGGGTGCTCGCCGGTCAGCTTCGACCGTTAGCGGGACGCGCCGAAACCCATGTGCCCACGGTCTATCTCGACCAGCAGCTGAGCATGCTCGATCCGGCCTTGTCCGTGCTCTCTCAACTGCAGGCGGCGAACCCGGCGGCCAGCGAGCATGACTTGCGAAACCGGTTGGCGTTGCTGGGATTGGACAGTGGGCGTATCGGCTTGCCGAGCCATTTGCTCAGCGGCGGCGAGCGGCTCAAGGCTGCGTTGGCCTGCGCCCTGTACAGCGAACGGCCCGCTGAACTGCTCCTGCTCGATGAGCCCAGCAACCATCTCGACTTGCCATCGCTGCAGGCGCTGGAAGCCATGTTGAACAGCTACCGCGGCGCGCTGATGGTCGTCTCGCACGATGACAGCTTTCTGCAGGCGCTTGGCCTTGACGAGCGCCTGCGGATCGAGCCTGAGGAGTGGCGCAGAGAGGCTTGGTAAAAGCCGCACCCTGCAAAGATGGCTATGCCGGGGACAGTGGGGAGTCGACGGATTTTCGGAGGCCCCCCAGGCTAATTGCCTATTTTCCCGGGGATCGGGTGGGGGGGATTATTTTGTGCCAAACCGCACTATCCAATGTCACAATAAAATTAATATAGTAATAAACACGCACAGATAATCGATCTGTAGTCAAGCGTGACGGCCGGCATTTCCTAATGCCGGTTTTTATATCGATTAAGTCAAGTATCGGATTCTTCATCGCAGTCCCCCAACGGAGAGACGCATGACCACGCCATCCTTAAGTGCATCCGTAGTCGCAACGCCGCCATTGACGATCGATCAGCTTTACACACCAGCCTCCACGCCCGGTAACGTCGGGTTGTGTCTCTCCGGTGGTGGAACACGTGCCTGCAATGCCGGCATGGGACAACTGCGCGCATTGGCGACGATCCAGGCCAACGGCACCAGTCTGCTTGCGCAGATCAAGGCATTGTCGACCGTGTCCGGTGGGTCATGGCTTGGCGTGCCGTATCAATACATGCCCGCTTCGGGTCCAACGGATGCTGCGTATCTCGGTACCTACGACGCCAATCAAGGCTCCTTGACGGTAGCAGATCTGGCCACTCTACCTGCGGGAAACGCCGGCAACCCGATGACCTCCTTCGTGTTCTCGCTGGAGGGCATCGCGGGGACAGCTGTGTTGCTCTATGAGCTGTTTCTGGAGACGAGCCCGAACAATCCGCTGCCGGAAAACATGCTGTGGCAGATGGTGATGAGCTTGAACATTCTCGATTCTTACAATCTGCTCGACTGGAATATCGACGGCGGCCAGCCGAAGGACATGTTCTCCGCCTCCAAAGCCTCGTTGCAGGCCATCACGAGTGCCAACAGCAGCCTGGCATCGGAGACGACCTATCTGTTTGCCGACCAGGTCGATACGTCGCGTACGCAGCGACCGCTGCATATCTGCAATATGAGCATGTTCGTCGACGTCCCAGGCATTTCATTCGGAATGCTGGCGCCCGTGCAGTCCAATGGTCTGATGACGGGCATCGTTGGAGCGCCGGCCAGGGCGACCGATGCCAACGGACTCACGGTTGGCGGCGGTGGCGTCGAATCCTTCGCTTTCAATTCTTCGTTTACTTCCCTATCCGCCGGGACCGCGACGGTGACGCAGACCCGCCAGTGGTCGCTCACCGACATCATGGGCACCAGCAGTGTGGCGTTTGCGGAAACCGTCAAGAATCAGATCAAGCAGTGGGAAGCCGACCCGTGGTTGTTCCTGAAATGGATGTGGGACGAAGGGGAGGCGATTTGGGACTGGATCAAAAGCCATCTTCCACTCGAACTGCACGCAACGGCAAAGGCGCTCGTCGCGCGTGGCTCGGTTGCGGCACAGGGGCGCGCCGATATCTCCCTTCCCGATATAAGCTTTCCCGATATCGACGAGCTGATACCGGCATACCCCTCGTGGCCCGCGGGGGACGGTGCTGCCAACAAGAACCCGAATACTTTCGCCGACGGTGGCAGCCTCGAGAACAACGGCTTGGCCAGTATGCTTGCTTTCAGCGACATCGACAGCGTGATCGTCTGTGTCAACACGGAGATCCCGATGGCTGCCAAGAGTGTCGGTATCCCGGACGGCAAAGGCGGCTGGATCGCTGGAACCCAGATCGAGGTCGATAGCTCGTTGCCACCACTGTTCGGCTATCAACCCTTCGACGATAAAAAGGGTTACGTTCTGTACTCGGCTGGGCATGTGAGCCCGGAGCACCAGATCTTTGGTAACAACCAGGTGTTCGACAGCAGCGAGTTCGCCGCTTTCCTATCCGGGTTGTCGGCAGCGGCGGGTGGCGCCACAAATCCAACTCAGCCGGCAATCCTTTCGCAGAGCCTTACTGTGCAAGCCAATACGTGGTTTGGCGTTGCTGCCCGCAGCAAGCCGGTCACGATCGTCTGGGTGTACCTCAACTATGCAAGCAATTGGGCCGCACAGTTCGCAAGCAATCCCTCGGTGCAGCAGCTTGTGACAACGGAGGTAAACGCTAACGGGTTTCCGCACTACAGCACGTTCTCGACCCAGCTATCGGCGACACAGATCAATCTGTTGGCGCACTTTACGTCGTGGTCGCTGGTGACTGCCGATCAGAGCAGCTCGGTATTCTCCAGTCTGTTTGAGGCGTAATCAGGCGCGCTACTGAAGCCCGGGGCGAAAGTCCATTTTTCCTCGGGCTTTCCAGGGACGGCCACTCCAGTTTTTGCTCTAAGCTAACTCGTCGGTAGGCTGAGTACATTGGGCTAAGTAGATCCGGCGCCATGGGGAGTTGCAAAGCAAATGAATCAAACGGCCAGATATCGGGGATTGGTTTCGGTGCTGGTCGCCGCTCTCACGACCGCACCACTCCAACGTGCTGCAGTCGTGAGCGGGGAGGGGAGATGCCCGATACGAACGATAGCGCTATGTCTCTTGTTTGTTTCTGGCATAGCCTCCGCCGCTTCGCAGGCATCCAAGACCGAAGAGCAGATAGTGGAGGCGGCGAAAGTTCGTTCCGAACACTACTGTCATGGCGAGCCGCTGGGTTCCTACAAAAAAGCTGGGTGCGAGTACTTCGCCAAACGCTATCAAGGGAAATGGAGTGTCATCGTTCATTTGATCTATGTGGATGGAAGGGGCAAACGTGTTGCCGTTTCGGATGCTGATCGAATTTACGAGTACGATTTGTCGGGACGATTCATCCATGATCTGATGGATAACTAGATCATCATGCGTCCATGAAACAGATTTCGAGATATGCCTCGGCACGAATGCGCCACCCGCTTGCGGGGCTGGTCGCCTTTTTCTTCCTGTTGTTGCCCATGGCGCTCAGTGCGAGCCCATTCGATCTGTCTTGCATGTATATCGGTCATCCGCCCGCGCTGGAACTGCTGGGGCCGCGCAAGGCGTGCGCGCGTTTGGTCGACGGCCGGCTGGATGTCGCTCCCGCGATGCGCAAGCGCCTGACGTACGGCAAGTACGGCCTTGGCCAATTGATGGTGCTAGGCGATGGCGGCGGCTGGCACTACGTAAAGCGGAACGGCGAGACGCTTCCTGTCGTTACCTTCGACAACGGTGCGGACTATTTCGCCGAAGGCCTTACGCGCGGCATCGTCAAAGGCGGCATCGCTTATTTCGATTCCGATTTCCGTCAAATGGCCGGACCTTATGCCGATGGCTCGCCTTTCAGGAATGGGCGTGCCGCTGTTTGCCAGGGCTGCAGCAAGTCCGGTAATACATCCCGGGACGGGCGTTGGGGGTTTATCGATCGCGCGGGCAATGTGGTGCTGCCTATCGCGATGACGCAGCCACAGGCATCGGGAAAGCCTTGGCCGGATGAAACGCCGCAGTGTGGCGATTTCCTCGGGCGCTACGGCATGAAGCCGGATCATCTGGAATTCGTCGATTGTCACGAAGGGAAGGATGCCCAACTCCGCGCGCTGGTTGCCCGTTATCGAACACGTGGGCTCCATGCCGCCGGTGTCGAATTGCAGTTGATGCGCGACACCGGCATGGAGGCGCAGCGTTACCTATGTTGCGGTTGGCAGGTGGTTCCGGCCAAGGGCGAGGCCATCGGTGATGGCCGCTTGCCGATCGAGGCCGATTCGACGGTCACGATGACCTCGGGCGAGACCGTGGTTCATTCGCGTAGCGCGTGGGCGGAGATTCCCTGGTTCTACGTCGACGTGACCGTCGATCTGGAAAGTCCGTGACGCTGTTGCTTGCGGCACGGATGATCCGGTTCAATGCACTCAGGCCGGGGAAACGCGGTTCCAGGAGCGCTTGCTACTCAGGGGCGTCGCAGGGCGCCGACAATGATGCCATTCGAATCGAGCACAAAGGTGACGTCTTCCGTGCCTTGCTGATGGCGCACAAGGTATTTGTCCCAGCCCTGGTTATTTACGCCGGTAAACTCATACGAGGTGACGGCGCCGAGTTGCGCGAGGTATTTCTCGCGTTGCGGTTTCTGGCGGGCTCTCACTTGTGCAAGCTGGGGCGACATGCCCTGTCCGCTATTTGACTCGTCTAGCAGCAATCCCAAGGCCTTTTCGCTGCCTGGAAACGGTTGTTGATTGTGGAAGCGATCAGAGAGTGCCTGCACGATCTGTCCGGCGATGCTATCGGTGATGCGCGGCGCGTGCGCTTCCTGGCCGTTCTGCAGCAATACCAGTCCGGTAACCGAACCATGATCGTTGTGTTCGAAGCCGACCCTGACATTGATGCTTTTTGCCGCGAAATAACCTGAGTCGGCTGGGAAAACATCCAGTGGGCGCTGACCCGTCAGTTGCACCGACAACTGCGTCCCATTGAGTGCGACCGTGATAACGCTATAGGGAGCGAGCTGATAGTCGCCCACAGCTTCGCTGGCATTTTTAAGGTCCGTGACTATGATCGGCGCAGGTGTGGAGCCTTCGCCGGGATTTTTATGGTCCATGACGATGATGGGCGCAGGCGCGGAAACGTTTGGCGGGCTGACCTGTGCGGCGAATGTCACCATGCCGGCCGACAGACAAACCAGCGCAAGGGCGGACACGCCTGCCCATTTCTTGGGTTTCACAAGCATGATCTTGATCCTTTGTTCGAGAAACGATCGGGATTCGGACATGGCAGCGACAGCGCCGATATGGGTGGATTGGCTCTGGCCCACTTCAATCAGCGTTTCACAGTAAGTGTTGATATCGCGCCCGCCGCGTAACACGCGCGCATCGCAATCCACCTCCATCGCGCGGCGCAGGCGATGAAGTTGCCACCAGAGCGGCAGGTTCCAGGGCATGATCAAAAGAAGGCCTAGTGCGATGGCAAGCATCTGCGGATCACGGGCCTGGATGTGCGACTGCTCGTGCGCCATCGCCATCTGCTGATTCGCGCTGCTGCTTTCCACTAGCCACGCGGGGACGACAATGCGTGGCCGAAAAAGCCCGACGACGGCCGGACCCGCATCGGGCGCGATCCAGACCGAGGTGCCAAGGAGATGACTTTGCCGCCACTGGCGTTTGCGACGATGCAGCAGGCCAGTGTTGATGGCCAGCGCCACGGCAATGGCGAGAGACAGACCGATCCATACAAGGGGAAGGGCGTCGGTACGCGTCGATGTGTCGCTTGTGGCTGCCGCCGTACCAAGCTCGGCGATCATGGGTGGCAGATGCAATGACGTCTCGTTGCGCAATACCAGCGGTGTAGACAATGCTGCGGGCTTGAACAGATTGGGAACCTGGATGGATACCGATGCGATCATGCTTGGCAGTAGCAAGGACGCCACGATGGCGCTTATCCAGATCCAGCGGCTGGCAGCGCGGCGTCGACGCGAGGCTTGCTCGGCCAGCCATGCCGCCACGCTCAGCATCACTGTGACGACGACCACGTAGATCATCCAGGCGAGCATCAGCTTTTGTCCTCGTCGGATTTTTCGGCAAGCATCTGGCGCATGCGCTTGAGCTGCGCTGGCGTGAGCTTCTGGTCCGATACTAGGTGCGAAAACAGCAGTTCCGTCGAGCCCTTGAACAGCTTGTTGGTGAGGTGAACCAGTGCGCTCTTGCGCGCCACCTGTTGCTTTACCGTCGTGAAGTAGCGGTGCCCGCGTCCTTCCTCGTCGTGGGCGACGTAGCCTTTGGTTTCGAGGGTGCGTAACACGGTGAGCACCGTGGTGTAGGCCAGCTTGTCGCTAAGTCGTTCACGGACTTCAGCCACCACGGATGGGCCGTGTTCCCACAGCACCTGCATGACGTCCGCTTCGCGATCGGTGAGGGATATTTTCATGGCGGTCACCTACTAAAGGTTTAGTAGATGATATCCCTGGCCGTCGCGTTGTCAACTATGACTTTAGTAGATGGAGGTAAGGCTACTAGCTTGCGCGCTCGATTGAGGCGAGTTGAGGGCCGAGTACGCGTAAACGGGATGGTTAACCGGGTGTACGCAGCGGGAGGCGCGCGCGTTTTCCAGGGGGCAGTCATTTGACTGCCCCCAACCCTTGTTACGCTATTAATCCCTCGTCCAGACTTCTCCAAGCGCTGAGGTCAGGGACGATCGGCACAACCTTGTGGCCGTTAAACCGCTAGGGCGTGAGTCTGGACGACCTCGAGGTGCGGCGCGAGAAAGGTATTGCGATCCTGGCCATGGTTCAGTGCCATCGTGCCGCCCGCTGTGAGGAAGGTTGCGTCGGTCACGCCAAGGAAGCCGAACAGCGACCGCAAATAGGGTTCGACAAAATTGAACGATGCCATTTGCGTCTGGGCGTCGTAGACACCGCCGGTTGCGATGATGAAGGTCGCTTTCTTGCCAACGAGCAGGCCTTTCGGTGTGCCGTCCGCGTAAGAGAAGGTTTTGCCGACCCGGGTGATCTGGTCGATCCAGAGCTTCAGCACCGAGGGTGCGCCGAAGTTGTGCATGGGCACGCCGACGACGTATTCGTCGGTCGTCTCGAGTTCCGCAATCAATGAATCGGAAAGAGAAAGCAGCGCGTTCTGTTGCGGAGTGCGAGCGTCTTCGGGCGTAAACACGGCTGTCACCCATTCGGCGCTGAGAGGCGGAATGGCCGTGGCGCTGAGGTCGCGCTCGACAACGGTTCCACCCGGGTGGGAGGACTTCCAATGGGTGACGAAGGCAGCGGTGAGCTGGCGTGAGACGGATTGCTCGTACAGGGGGCTGGAGTCGATGTGCAGAAGCGTGGTCATGGCGGATAAGCCTTATGCGACAAATGTCGTTTAAGCATCACATGGCTAAAAAAGAAAATCAACAAATGTCGTTTAAGCGCGGGCTGCCGAGAAAGGCATTAAGCTAAGCGAGCATGGCCAAGACGATCTCATCCGGAACTGCGACAGAAACCACCGACCCCCGCGTCCTGCGCAGCCGCCGGATGCTGATGGATGCACTGGGAAGGTTGTTGATTCAAAAGCAGTTTGAGGACATCTCCATCCAGGAGATAGCGGATGAGGCCACGTTGAATCGGGCCACCTTCTATCTGCACTACCCCGACAAGAACAGCCTCCTGCAAGCCATGGCCGCAGCGCGCTTTCGCAATCTTGTCGAGCGCCGTGGCCTTTCCTTCACGGACTGCGACGACGGACTACGGGCCATCGTTCTAGGTGTCTGCGACTATCTTTCCGAGACCTCGGGCTGCCCTGGTCAGCTGGCGAAGATGCCCATCGAGGGCTCCATCATCCCGGTCGTCGAAGGCATATTCCGCGAAGGCGCTCCTGGCCACCCCTTGGCGCCCGGCGTTGATCCGGAGCTGCTGGCAACAACAGTCGCCTGGGCCATCTTCGGGGCCGCGCGGCTATGGTTTGAGACACCCGATCGCGTTTCGGCGGAGGAGATGGCTGAAAAGATCGAGGTGATGGTGAAGCCGATGCTTCTTAGTGCTTCGCTGTAGGCAAAGTTTGGCGAATTATCGGCTGTTTTCTTGTGGTCGCTGATTTAACTACCTTCGTCCCCTCAGGGCGCGATATGTTCGTACGTCCCTTTGTTGCGGGTGACGTCCCTGCGTTGCGTGAGCTGTTCATTCGCTCGCGTACAAGTGCATTCCCATGGCGGCCGATAGACGCGTTCCGGCTGGGGGATTTCGATGAGCAGACAAAGGACGAATTTATCCTTGTCGCGGAACGTGACGGCATCGCCGTGGGTTTCTTGTCACTGTGGCAGCCCGACGAATTCATCCATCATTTGTTCGTCGATCCCGCATGGATGCGTTGTGGTGTCGGTAGCGTATTGCTACACGCCTTGCCTGACTGGCCTACGACGCGTTATCGGCTCAAATGCCTCAGCCGCAACGTGTCCGCGCTGGCGTTCTATTCCCATCACGGTTTCATCGAGATCGGTTCCGGCGTCGGTGAGGACGGGGATTACCGGTTGATGGAATTTGATCCGCAACGCCGCGCCGCCTGACTCAATGATCAGCTGCGCAGGTTACGCGTGGGCTGGATGTGTGGCCTATTGTGTCGAAAGTTCTAACGATCGCTGCGACATCGAAACACGGTCGCGCCTAGTACATTTCCCCACGCAAAAAACGGTAATCTTGTTCTACGTATTGCCACAGACAGGGTGTGGCAACGGAAAACGGGGGAAAGGGGATGTTGCGTTTTTGCTGCCTTTGCATGGGCGTCTTGCTTGCGGGCCAAGCCTGGGCTGATGGTTGTCAGCTCAAGGAGTACGGCACGTTACCTGTGGAAATGATCGGCAATCGCGCCATAACCACGGTAAAGATCAATGGCACCGATACGCACTTCATCCTCGATACCGGCGCTTTCTTCAACACCATGTCGAATGCGAACGCGTTGTCGCTTGGGCTGAAGCTGGAGTTGGCGCCGTTTGGCTTTCGCGTCAATGGAGTTGGCGGTAGTGCGAGTGTCCAGCAAGCCCACGTCAAGCAATTCGGCATTCTTGGTACCACGCTCGAAAATATTGATTTCATCGTTGGCGGTTCCGATGCCGGGCATGGGCTGCTCGGCGCGAACCTGCTCGATGTGGCCGACCTGGAAATCGATCTGGCGCACGGCAAGATGACGCTGTTCAAGGCGGATCACTGTGACAAGGCATCACTTGCGTATTGGGTGAAGGACGGCCAATACAACGTCGCCGATATCGAATCGTCCGATCACAAGGGCGATCGACGCACGTTCTTCAACGTGACGATCAATGGCAAAAAAGTGCGGGCGCTGCTCGATTCAGGAGCGGTCGCCACGGTGCTCAGTCGCGACGCCGCCGAGAGGGTTGGCATCGACCTCAATGCGCCTGGTGTCAGGGCGGGAGGCAAGAGCTCTGGCATCGGAGCGAAGGTGATGAAGAGCTGGATCGTGAACATCGAGACGTTCTCGGTGGGCACGGAAACCATCCAGCATAGCCAGATGCAGGTTATCGACGGAAACATTGGCAATAACACCGACATGTTGCTCGGCGTGGATTTTCTGCTCGCCCATCATATGTTTATCGCCAACGGCAAAAGGAAAGCTTATTTCACCTACAACGGCGGACGCGTATTTACCTTCGCTTCCGCGCCGGGCGATAGCGACAAACCCGATGCCGGCGCTGGCGCGGACGAAAGCGGCAACAAGCCCAAGACGGCGGAAGATTATTTCCTGCTGGGCCAGGCGCATCTATCGCGTGGCGAAATCAACGCAGCGCTGGCTGATCTGGATGAAGCGATCCGTCTGACGCCCGATAACTCGGCTTACTATCTCGCCCGCGCCAAGGCCCATGAGGCCGGCAAGCAGTTCGATGCCGAGCTTGCCGATCTGGACAAGTCGTTGAGCCTGGACCCGAAGAACACCGATGCATTGATGATGCGGGCCGGTCTTCGCTTCGCCCGCAAGGATCGTGCGGGGGCTGCATCGGACGTGGCGGCCGCCGCCGACCTGGCGCCTCCGGGATCGCCGCTGGAACGCGCGGTTGCCAGCTTTTACATCCGGCTCGACCAACCCTTTACGGCGTTGCCGTTGCTCGGCAACTGGATACGCCTGCACGACGATGACGCCAAGCTTGGCGATGCACTCGCCGAACGCTGTTGGGCGCGTGGCTTGAGCAATCAGGTGCTCGATGAGGCCCTGCAGGACTGCAAGAAAGCCATCAGACGCGATGGCGAGAACCCGTTCTATCTCGACGCTCTCGCCTTGGTCGAGTTGCGACTGGGGCAGTATTCCGAATCGATCAAGACTTACGAGAAAGTCGTCGCCCAAAAGCCGATGTCGGCATGGGCTCGCTACGGCCTTGGTCTGGCCAAGATCCATAGCGGCGACAAGGACGCGGGCCATGCCGACCTGGCTGCCGCGCGTACCCTGGACCCGCACATCGACACGCGCATCGCGAAATGGGGTCTGCTTTCGGCGGAGTAATGGCGCGGGGTTCATTCATCCTTAATGGCTTTGTGGCAGTAGCCATCCCGCTCAAAGCCTCCGTCCCATTGGCGTGCCTCCTACTTGTCCCTGGGGGCCACATCTTTTACGTGTTGGATGTTGAGAACGTAGGGCGTCAATGGGCTATCGTCTGATTGAAATAGTCCCGTGATGGTCGCAACGCCTTTACGGCCCTGGCGATTCATCTTCACGTAGAAGTGGTGCACATCCTTCTGCTTGAATACAGACTCTGACTTGATGACGAGCTCAATACCTTGGCCTGGGCATGCCTTGTCGCTGACGTTCACGTGATTCTCGCCCAGGTAGACGAGCCCGCGGAGGCGTATCACTTGATTGCCAAAAGTCTCAGGCGCTTTCAGTACACTGCAAACGTTGGTTGAGACAACGCTGGATCCTGTCTTTAGTGGCGCTGCCGAGGAGGGCGATGGAAATGCCGCGGCAAGCAAGAGCAGAACGGAGGGCAATGTCGACGTATTCATTGAGGATCGCTCGGTGGATAAGCCACATCATGCGTGCAAGGGGACGGAGGTGGTTAATCGAGCGTGCTGCGGAGACGCGTGAGCCTGCGCGTGATTTAGCTGCCTCCGCCTCTTTGGCCTAATTGGGTAGGTGTTGTAGGGGCTGGACTCATGTGCGCAATTCAAGGATGTCCTTCCCTGGCACATATGGGGCTAATGAGATTCCGCTGTTCCAGAGCTTAAGTGCGCCGGGTAGCACGGCGCGACTACCGAACCTGCCAACACCATTTTTCCTGATCTGCCGATTGAGGCGTGATGAGTACGAACTGATGCGTTGGAAGTCCCACGTATCTGGACCGTACTCAATTCCACGGATGGGTGCCCATGCCTGTGCTCGCTTCGCGGAGTTATGGTTTGTATGTGAGTTCTCCAGACGATTGGCTCGAGGCACGGAAAGATAGAGCTGCACCAGACCCCAGCCCTCCGCTGTATATCGAAATGTCGCGCCGTTGCACGCGCTTGGATCTAGCTGGATGCGGCGGACACTGAACGGAGGGCCGGCACCCAGCACATAAAGCTGCAGGTAGACGCTATGCCACAGCGCTCCTCCTGAATAACAGCGCTCGAATTGGCGCAAGACATCGTCAGTCGAGTGAAACTGCCTAAGCGGTTGTTCGAAGTCTGACGAGAGCTCGTAGACATGGCAGGCCCCATCTGCAAATAGCCAGTCGAGGAGAAGGCCATGATCCTCAGAGGTTGCGTAGAAATCACAGTTTGGCATTCGAATCGCCCATGGAACTAGCTGGCCTCAATTTCGTACCGATGGATGATTTCACATTCCACGGTATTCATTACATCCTTCCTTGAATCATGGAATGGTTTTTTCAGGCTCTCTTTTTTGGAGCTGTCGGTTTTGTTTTCTTGCTCGGGCCCTTGGCAGAGGGGCGTACGCCCTGGGAGATATCTGCTTTCTTCTTGGCCGCAGTTGCCATGGCCGGCTTGCTTGTAGTCATGGCCATGATCGCGGCATGCGCCAAGAAACTGGAGCGTTGCCCGTCTCCGGCATAAGCATCGATGCGTCACAGGACTCGCTTCGGAAGCGTGATATTTACTCTTTCCTTTCGAGTGTCCAGGGCTTCTGCTGGCACGTCGACAAATGCCCACATCCATCCTTTGTACTGATCAAGATAGTCGTCGATCGATCCAGGCATCGGAATGGGATTGCCTTCATCGATCACGTCTTCCAAGAACATGGCGATCGCCTCCGCGGCGTTGTTCATGGCTTCGTCAAAGGTGTCGCCGGCCGAGAAGCATCCCGGCAGATCGGGCACAACAACGCCCCACGCCGTGTCCTTAGCGCCCCGTTCGATTGCGATGGGATAACGCATGATGTTCTCCGATGCATGCAGGCTCATTTGAGGGCCGCCTGTTTCAATTCAATAATTTGGTCAGGGCGTCGCTATCCATAGCGTGTGTATCGTACACACGACGAATCAATGCGTTTGTGTAAGCAGCCAGGGAAGGCGCCAAAACGAAAAAAGCTCCGCATCGCTGCGAAGCCTCGAATTCAATGGTGGCCGGGGACGGAATCGAACCGCCGACACGGGGATTTTCAACGGTACGTTCGGCGAATGGCGCGCCTGAGCAATGCCTAAGGAACGGCTTTGTGTAACCGTTTGATGCGAGTGTCCGCTCCCATCGGCTCCCGTTTAATCCCCTCAAATCCCAGTGAGTCTGGCTACACAGCGGCTACACCGTTTCTGCTAGCGTGACTTCGTCGACCGTGTAGCCAGGTCGCATATCAAGGATGACGCGCGGTGGCGGTCGAACTCAAACTCACGCAGAAACTGGTGGATGGCCTCGATTTCCAACGGCCCATCTTGAGCGTCGATAAGCAGGGGTGCCCGGTTTACGCCAAAGGGCAGGGGACACTCCGGGAGTGGCGCATCCGCGATAGCGAGTTGCCAGGACTCCAGTTGCGCATCACGCCTGCGGCCATATCTTGGTACGTGAATCGGCGCATGGGTGGACACTCGGCGCGCTTGCGTTGCATCAGCTCCAGCACGGACCTCAATGTTGCCGAAGCCCGCGCCCGTGCGCGGAAGTGGCTGGCGTTGATGGCTGAAGGCAAGGACCCGTTGGTCGAACGCAAGGCCCATCAAGATGCCGCTCGCGCGGCACGTCAGCGCGACCGGCTGATCTTGCGCGTGGCCTATATGGAGTTCCAGGAGGCGACCCGGACAACGGTCAAGCCCTCCACGGTAAACGACCGAAAGGAGGTCGTGGGTTGGATGGCGGGTGCGCCGATGTGGAGCATGCCGGTGGCGGACATTGACCGCGCGGCAGTGTATGCGTCGTTGGACGTGTTGCGGGCGCACCTGGTTGAAGGGAGGCGGCGCCCAGCCTGGGGCCCCAAGTCCATTTCGGCGGGGACATTGCACAAACTCTATACGTACCTTCAGGGTGCTTATCTGTTTGCCGCTACCGACCTGAAACCTCCTGTCGTCGAAAGTCCGTTTGCGCAGTGGCGGGCGCTATCCGTGTGGCCGCAACCCAAGCGCCGCACCACGCACCTGGCGACGAAGAAGCCAGAGGGGCAGGCGTGGCTCAAAGCCCTGATTGAGTTTCAGCAGCGGGCGCACGACCCGGCTTTGCTCATTGACCGGCCGGACCCGCGCAGCGCAGGGCTCAAACCCCATACCTCTGTTCTGGTCGACTTCTTTGTCCTGGTCTTGCTCTGGGGGACTCGACGCACCGAGACGGCCCGCTTGCGTTGGGAGAACGTGCGCTGGGATGACGACGTAGTGATGTTGTCCGCAGAAACGACCAAGAGCGGAAAAGCGGCCGCGGTTCCATTGGGGCCTTGGGCCAAGGAGATCCTTCAGGCTCGGAGGGCGTCGAATGAGCGGTGGCGGCCCGATGCCCCGCAGGAATGGGTGTTCTCGTCGCGGCAGCACGGCAAGCCCATCTCCGAGCCCCGCAACATATTGGAGGCGCTGCACGAGCAGACGGGACTCTGGGTTACCGCCCATGACCTGCGAAGGACGATGGCCACGGATATTGGCGTCGAGGCCAAGATGGCCGAACTCACGAAACTCCTAGTCGCGGGCGCTGCGCTCCATCACGCGTAGGGTGCGACGGGCAGCGTGATCTCCGGAGCGACCGAGGGGTATCTCATGGATAAAGCCAGCGCCTTGCTCCCGCTGTTCGTAGAGCGCGAGAACCGGCTGCGCGGACTGGCTGGGTTGCCTGTGAGCGGAAAGGTCGTGGCGGAATAGGCGACCACGGGCCTGTTGCGGCAGGCCTTGGCAGGCCCGGAGTTCCAGCGGGTTTACTTGATGGAACTGGCTAGGCGCTGAGGGCCTGGTGGTTTTTTGGTCGTGACAGAACGATGGCTTTCAGCGAGCGCCCGCCCCTTCGGGCCCTTCATCTGAGTACATTGAAGACATTGATAACACGAGAACAGGCACTGGAGCATGGTGTCCGTTATATATATTTGAATAAATGGAATTTATTTTCCATTTTTGTGCGGTTCCGCACGCGATAGACCGTTAGATGCTGTCGTTTGATGGCCCATCAATAACTTTCATCGCCGCCGTGGTTGATGTTATGTTGCCATTAGTGGCCATATTTTGTGCGTACTGAATGCTTGATTCGAGCAGCTCAGGTGCCTGAAACTATTGCTCAGTAGGAAGGCAACGGAGGTCGGCATGGCAACCATCAACAGGACTTCTTTGGCGCGGCGCTCGTCCATGTCTGAGCGCGCCAATACTCAGCAGCAGCTCCACTTTCCTGGGGTCGGGCCCGAGTGGCTTTGGCATCGCAGTAAGAACGACGGCTATACCACTGTGCCCCGGACCCTGCCGCTTGCCATGCAGGCTGTTGATGCGCAGACAAAAGGGCAGCCGGCGGGGCACACCTTGTTTTGCCTCTGGGCACGGGCGCCGGACGCCTCGATGCTGGTCATCGAAAGTCCAACCGTTTATGCCTTCGAGGCCGGTTTCAGTGGCGCTCGTGCGGTTGATACATGGCGCAGGCGTATGAAGCAGCTCGTGGAGCTGAACTTCATTAAGGCAAAGCCAGGCGTTTCAGGCGATTTCCACTATGTGCTGTTGTTGAACCCCAATGTGGCGGTGGAGAGCCTGCGCCGCGACAAGAAAGTGCAGGACGAGCTTTATTTCCGCTTCATTGATCGTGTCATTGACATCGGCGCCGGCAAGGACGTGGACGCCATCCGAGAGGTATGGGAAGGGGAGGAGCAGGCCCCCCCGGCGGCGCCGGAGAAGAAAACCAAACAGCGCAAAGCAAAGGCCGTGTTCTGACTACGGGGAGGTAAACATGCGTAAAACATTAGTCCGCGGCATCCAGTGCTTGCCTGCCCGCTGGATGCCGTAAAAAAAAGAAGGCCCCGGGTCAGCCTTAGTTTCGAAGGCTGGACTGACCAAGGGCCGTGGTGGGCACCCCTCAGGGTGCACTGGTAGAGGGAAACCCCTCAGCCAGAAGGCTATGTATAGCACATGGTCTGCATGCGCCCGAATCCTTGTCTGAATGACTGGTCCAAGCGGCCAAAGGAAAATGCATGACTACCAGTAAGAAGGACGCCTCCAAGGCGAGCAAGTTGCTCAGCAGTCCCAAGACCAGCAAGACCATGAAATCGGTCGCCGGCTCGGACCTGGCGCAGGCGAAGCACAAGGGCGGTTCGAAGAAGAAGTAAGCGGAAACGGTGTCAGCCCCGGGAATGCCGGGGCTGACATTTGCCGACATTCATCTCGTCGATCACCGGGATGAACGTGTCGGTCGTCTAGGACGAAAGCGGGGGAATGGAATGTCGATTTTTGAGGATACGGTTTCCATCGTTCGCGAGGCCGAGCGCCTTGTGATTGGCACTCGCTTCAGGTCGCGATGGCGACATGTGGAATCCACGATTGATGCCATCGTGCACGTGCCCTGGTTTGTGCTCGTCGGTGTTCAAGAACGACTTGCGATGTTCGGATTCGCACTGGTTCTGGTGCCCGTTTGGTGGTGCCTTATTGCGGCCCTGATGTGGGCGACGGGCGGTGGTTCTGCCGCAAACTTCCACTCCTCACAGGGATGGGTGGTTGCTGCACTGATGGCGACCGGGTCGGTGCTTTTTCGTCTGCCAAGTCGCTCAACACGATTGGGGATTCGTCCGCCGCAGGTTGCCGCGTTGGCGACGCACATCAAATCCATTGCGCCCGATGAGGCGACCATCAAACTGCTACAGGCCGGCGTGGCAACGTTGGATGCCGCAGCTACTCAGCGCATTACGCGCATCCAATGGCTTTTGGGGCTGTGCTGGGCAGGGCTCGCCTGGGCTACCTCGCACTGGGTGTTCGCGGCTGGAGTTTCCGACGTGATGCGAAAGGAGACGACGACCGATATTTTTGGAGCGTTGCTTGTTTTTCTATTCTTCGGTGTAGGTGCGGTTTCCTACGAGGCCACCGTACGCATCGTGAAGCAGACCATCGATTTTGCGTTTCTTGAGGCTGGTGACACGCGAAATCCCTAATAGCCACCGAAATGGATTTTGGCCTGATGACGGGATTTGGCTGGGGCAATATCTCGATCAGACATGGCCAGAGAGCCAGGCGTAACGGATTGAAAGGATGCCGGAGATGGTTCGATGTCTTAATAAATATAAATAATAATAAAAACAATAACTTAATAAAATTCCTCTGGGGCTGTTGACAGAAGGGACTTACCGAGCCAGCTTGGAAGCAGCAAACGCTGGATCAAATGTGCTACCTTGCGGACAGGAGAGCTGCTCCTTGCGAAGTGGGATGTATCACCCACGTGCGCTTCCAAGGAAGTAAGTGGCTTTACTCCTGTGCGGGTGTAGCTCAGGTGGTAGAGCGGAGGCTTGATACACCTCGCGTCACCGGTTCGACTCCGGTCGCCCGCACTTCTGATAGAATGAATTCACCTTCAATAAGGCAGAGGCACGGAACCAACCGTGTTGTATCAACCCCTATCCTAGTGGGGGCTTGCCGAATAGATTGGGATTTACGAATGGCCCCAGACAATGGGGCCATTTTTATTTGCGGTGGTGAGGCTTCGCTGGCAAGTTGAGCAGCGCAACCACAAAAGGGCGCGTCTTAGTGTTGTTCCAACACGACGCTCAGAGCCAACACTAAGCACCCGTCCCCCTCGCTACCCTTCGTGCGGGTAGTACCAAAACGTAATTCCGCCGTTCCATTCATGCATGACATGGCCGCACGTGCAGGTCATCTTGTCATTGTCCCGCCACGGAACGTTCTGTTCCTTGACGTCCCACTTTTTGTCGCAACTCGAACACGCTTCGACGACCCATCCGTCGCTCGGTTTACGCTTCATACCGGTGGCCTCCCCAGGCTCTGCATAAGTCCTGGACGTGAGGGCGCTGAACGGCGTTCACAAGATCCCCGTTATGGCCGCATGTCAAGGATACTTGATACTTTCCCCATTTCTGCTTTCCTGGATTGGGGGCGAGCGGGCCATTGGTCGGCGGCCACCGGTTTGAGATCATGGATAACCGAACAGGAGACAGGGAATGTCGCAGCACGCTCGCCCCCACATTGAGACCCACACGCGCGGGAAGGGCCACTCAGCCGTTGCAGGCGCGGCATACCGGCTCGGTCTGAAACTGTATGACCGGCAGGCAGGCGTCTGGCACGACTACCGGAAACGCCAGTTGGGCGAGGAGATCGTCCGGACCCTCACGGTGGCACCCGAAGGGGCCACGGACCCCGACGAACTTTGGAATCGCGCCGAGGCCACGGAAAAGCGGAAGGATGCGCAGGTCGCCCGTGATTTCCGTATCCCCGTGCCCTTCGGTCTCTCCGACCAGCAGGCCGGCGATTTGGCGGAGGAGATGGCGCGTTTCATCGCCAGGGAACTGCATACCTCTGTATCCATGGGGCTGCATCGCGACGCCGCAGTCGACGCGCTCGGCCAGGTCAAGGCTGATGAAAAGGTCGGCTTTCACGCCCACCTTTATTTTCCGACGCGCCGGCTGGAACAAATGGAAGGCGAGGGCGGCGGCTCTGCCTGGGGGCTCGGCGCAAAACTGACCATGTTGTCGAACCGGAGCACGTCCGGGATGTTCGTCGAGCGGTTGAATCAGCACTGGGCCGAGTTGGCTAACCAGTACACGGCGGCAAACGGGCTCACCGCGAACTATGACCACCGCAGTTATGCACGGATCGGGTTGCCCATCCTGCCGCAACCCAAACTTGGACAGGCAGCCACGGCCATGGAGCGGCGAGGCTTCTTCACACGCAAAGGCGATGCTGCCCGAGACATCATCATTGCTTCCGAGGTCTACAAGGCAGCGCATGCCATCGTGCTGGAGGCGCAGCGCGAGCAGGCGGTGGCCGATGTGCAGCGCGAAGCAAGCACGTCATCGCCCAGCGAGGCTCTGTCCGCTCCGCCGGCTGCAATCAGTGTGGATATGAATGCCTCGCTGGTGGCGCGGTTTCGCTCGGCCATTGGACCCGGCGCAACGGACGAAGAGCGCACCCGACATCACGAGGCGCTGTCCTGGGTGCGGGTGATTCAAACCGCGTTGCGCGTGTTGGAGCGCATTACGCAAACGCTGCTCGGATTTGCGAAGGACCGGGAGCGTGAGCGAGCCGCGATGATGGACGTGGAATACCAAGCAGATGCCTGCCGTATGCAGCGCGCAGATGCGCACCGCCGACTGAAGGTCTGGGAGTCAGACCATCCGTGGCGCATGACGGTGGCCAAAGCGATGAATGGAGATGAAAGCGGTATGCCAGCGGCATGGCGCCGATTGAAGGCCGAAGCGCGCATGTATCACGATGAGGTGCAAGCACTGAAAGCGGCGATGCGGGGACATCGGCTTGCGCTGGGTGCGCTGGCCGAACAGGAGGCGCCGGTGCTGGCGCAGCGGGAGATCCAGGAGGGGCGGGTGCGCCGTGCGGTGAGTGAACTGGGGGCGTTGGACGCGGGTTTTCCGGAGCGGTTGGTTGGGGTGTGCCGGGAGGGGGAGCGTGTATCTATAGAGAAGGTGGCCGCTCCGGTCATCACTTCGCTTTCGGAAGAATCGGTCGACGCAGCACCCGCAGCAAATATGCAACCGGCCATACGAGGGGTATTGCGGCTGTAGCAATCGGCATGCCGGTCATACAGAATGCCAAGGGTCCAATGCACCTGGAGTGATGCATGCAGGCGAATATCAAGGGGCTGGTGGAGCGCCTCAAGTTGGCCAATGGCAAGGGGATGATGCCGCTCTACGAGGCCATCTCCAACGCGATGGATGCCATCATTCAGGCAAAGAAATCCGGCCAGAACGGCAGCATCGATATTCGCCTAATTCCCCTGCGAGACCTTGCCACTGAGGACCAGGAAGACGGATTCATTGTTGATGGATTCGAAATCCAAGACAACGGAGTTGGCCTCGATTCCGAGAATCTGGAGGCATTTCGTGAAGCACATACGCTTTCGAAAATCGGTGCTGGCGGCAAGGGAGTAGGGCGCTTCACCTATTTAAAGGTGTTCGAACATGTTCATCTGACGAGTGTGTTTGAGTCGGATGCAGGGCGGGTTCAGCGAGATTTCCCGTTTGAGTTTGCCGACGACAACCTGACCAAGGCCGATTTGACCACGCCAACGACATTGCCCATAGGCACGTTGGTGAAGATGAGCGGCATGGCATCGCAGTATCGGGTTTCTTGGCCACAAGACGTCCAGCATATTGCCCGGCGCATCATCGAGCACTTCCTTATTCGATTTGCCTCCAGGACTTGTCCGCGTATCACAGTGTCTGCACTTGGCCAGCAGGCCGTAAACGTGAACACACTCTTTGAGCAGAGTGTGGTGGGTCAGATTCAGGAGACCTCCTTCGAGGTGCGGGGCCAGCACTTTGCCATTCAGGTTCTACGGCAAAACGATGGACGCTCCAGGCATGAATATCACTTGTGTGCGACCGATAGAGATGTTGCTTCCGCAAAACTCAAGGAACTTTTGCCAGAACTCCCCGACCGTTTTGTCGGCGAGGATCAGAAGCCATACAGCCTGATTGCGTTGGTTACCGGTCAATACCTGGACGACAACGCCAACCACGAGCGCACGATGATCGCGTTCCAGGGGGAGGAGGACCTGGACCTGGACAAGGTGTCGATTTCTCGGCAAGCCCTAAACAAAGGAATCGCGGAGGCGTTGCGCCAACTTCTGGCCGACGACCTCAAGACGACGCACGCCGAGAAGATTGCGCAGATTGAGCGGTTCGTCGAGAAGGCGCCGGAGTATCGGGCGCTGACGCACGAGCGGTATCGACCACTTATTGAGAAACGGGTCTCCCCAGGCCTCAACGAATCACAACTTGATGAGGCGTTGCTTCATATCCGCCGAGAAATCGAAGATACGGTGCGAAAGGAAGAACAACACCTCGCGGCTCGCATGGAAAAGGAGTCGTTTGAAAAGTACCAGGCGAAGTTCCAGACGTTGATGGAGGAAATCAACGAGGTAGGCAAGGCAAAACTTGCTTCTTATGTGGCGCATCGACGTACCATCCTCGACCTCGTCGACGCGAGCCTGAAAAAGTCGCGCACAGACGACAAGTACCCTCTGGAGAAGGTTCTGCATCAAATGGTGTTCCCGATGGGAGCGACCTCGCGGGACGTATTCTTCGAGCAGCAGAACTTGTGGCTGATTGATGAGCGACTTTGCTTCCACACGTTGCTCACGTCCGACAAGAAAATAAACAGCATTTCCGGCCTGAAGGGCATTTCCGGCAAGGAGCCGGACATTTTTGCGTTCTTCTACGACAACCCGGTGGCGGTGGCAGAGCCAGAAGGGATGGGCGGAGGGACGGTGGTCATCATCGAGTTTAAACGTCCCGGTCGAGACGACTACGACAAGGATCCGGGCGACCAGATTGTCCAGCGCTTCGTCGAGATTGAAACAGGTGGTGTCAAAGATATCGATGGTCGCCCCATCAACCCGAAGGGCCTTCAATACCAGGGTTTTCTCATTGCGGACCTGACGCCGGCACTGCGTCGGCACGTGAAGATGCGGTATCACCCAGCTTTCGATGGCGAGGGCTATTTCCAGAATCTTTCCGATGGAAACGGCTACATCGAGATCATTTCCTACGACAAACTGGTCAAACTAGCAAAGCAGCGCAACCGGGCGTTGTTTGAGAAGTTGGGTGTGCATAAGTACTAACTCTTGGCCTGCTCCGGTGGCCGGCCTGTTCCGTTATGGCGAAGTGCAGTTTTAGAAGGGCCTGGGCTGTTAGTCAGAATATCCATGCCTAACCCACCGGAGCCGGCAAATAGGCCAGATATTCAGGCCACCTCGTCAGTTCCAAGCGAGCCGAGCCGCGCCCATCTGCGGCCCGGTCGTTGGGTTCGGTTGAACTACTCCGGTACGTGAAAAACAAGGACGGTAAGAATGAACTCGCGATTGGGGTCCCCAGTGTGGTGGAAGACATAGCGAAATCCGCTCTCATGCTTGTACGGGAGCGTCCGTTTGTAGTTCGAGTGGGTCTCAGCGGTTTCCGCGATGCCCTTCAGCACGGTGGTCGTGTCGGTGCCGCGGTTGAACACCAGAATGGCAGTCTTTGTGTCGCGCCATGCGGTGTAGCCAAGCAACTGGTCAATCGTTTCGCTGAACTTCTTAGGACCCTTCCAGAACTTGCATTCGGCGATAAACACATTCCTATCGCTTTCACGCAGCAGAATGTCTGTTTTTCCCTGAAGGTTGAACGTTTCGCCGGTGGCCCTTCCTTCAAACTGGCCATTCAGTTGAAACAGAAACTGGTCTCGAAGGTGTTCCTCGTTTTGCTTTGAAAAAGCGCTTGGCGAACGCTCCATAAGCGCCGCCATGCTTTGCATGACTGACAATGCATGCTCGTAATGCTCCATAGCCCAGGCCGGCTCTGGCTCAAAAGGGGTCGACGTCGCCGGTGGCAGCGTTGGCGCGGCTTTCCGCCGTACTTCGGGCACGGCATAAGTCTTCGGCGCATTAGCACGGGCTTTGACTGGGATGCCCAGTGAAGCAAGTCGCCCCTGATTGGCCAGCAGCCGATTGCGGCGGCTATCGATGGCGCTAGCCGCCTCTTGCGCAAGCCGGTTGTTATGGGCGTCGATGAGCGCGCGCCCCCAGCCCAAATGCTGTTCAATCTCTCCAAGGAGTCGCTCGGATTCAGAGCGAATATCGGGTGCGCTGTCGTTAGGAAACTCAAAAACCAATACAAGTTCGGAGCCGCGAATGGTCGCTTTAGGGGGATTGAGGTTGAACTGGTTTGATCGGTTATAAAACAACTCCGCTAGACCATCGAAGGGCACAATCACTTCAATCCGTTGCCCCGGAACGAGTACAGGTCGACTGGTGTCCCTGATGAATCGGCGCTGGTCATACCGGACATCAACTTTGGTTTCATGTTCGGTCGCGTGCCACTCTTCGCGCCGCAGGGTAATGGGCTCGACGCGGTACTTGTCCGCGAAATAATGGGCGAGGTCCGCGGGGGAGGTGTTGAGTAGGCGGTTTGCATCCATCGCTTCCACTTCTTTCTGTAGCGAAGCGATTTGCTGTCGTAGGCCAGTATCTAGGTCATAAGACGAAAATAGGTAGCCTTTACTCTTGTCGATGAAGTCGAACATGCGAGCACCTCGTCCTGTGGTGCTGCCAGTTTATCTGCCACGGCGCTTTCGCGGCGCCCCATGACCATATGGTGGCCAGGCTGTTCCAGACCTGCGGTCCATCTTCATCAGAATATGCAGGGTGTCGAAGGCCATCAACAGAGGGTCTTCGAGGAATGCGTTTGGAGTGGGGGGGGGCCATGGTGCGATGGTATCGCGCACCGGAGATTTGCCGTGGTCCGCCCGGCTACACAGCGGCTACACAAACGAAAAAGCCCACTTCTAAAAAGTGGGCTTTCTGTGCGGAAACCGCTTAAAAACAATGGTGGCCGGGGACGGAATCGAACCGCCGACACGGGGATTTTCAATCCCCTGCTCTACCAACTGAGCTACCCGGCCAGGGTGGATGATCTGGAACGATCATCGGTACTGCGTGGAGCCGCGTATTAAACCGAACGCGACGGCTCGCGTCAAGACTCGTGGCCTAGTCTTGAGGCGCCACATAGCCTTCGGGCTGTTTGACGTCGCCGCCGAACAGGAATTTTTCCATTTCGGTGCCCAGGAACTGGCGGGCCTTGGGGTCGAGCGGGTTGAGGCGGTATTCGTTGATCAGCATGGTCTGGTGGGCCAGCCATTGCTGCCACGCGGGCTTGGAGATTTCCGCGTAGACGCGCTGCCCGAGCGGGCCCGGCCAGGGGGCGAAGTCGAGGCCTTCGGCGTCGATGCCGAGCTTGGCGCAGTGGATGGTGCGGCTCATACGGGTTTCCTTGCGGGGAGTGCTTGCAGCAGGCTGCGCACGGGGGCGGGCAGGCCAAGTGCGAACAATTCGGTGAGGGTGTACCAGCGCAGATGGGGCGTGTCGTTTACCGCCTTGGCTGCGCTGGCGTCGTCGAACAGCCAGGGTTCGACATTCAAACGGTAGTGACTGAAAACATGCACGAACGGTGTCAGTGCGACGACATCGTCGATGCGTGCGAGACCTTGCGCCACGCGCCACGCGTCGTCGTGATCGCTCGCCTCGGGCAGGCTCCACAAACCGGACCACACGCCTTGCGGGCCGCGCCGTTCGAGCAATACGCGATCATGCTCGTCGCGCAGGATCAGCATCACCGTGGCGCGTGTCGGAATCGTTTTGCTCGCCTTTGGCGTGGGCAATTGCGCGGTCAGCCCGTCGCGTTTGGCGACGCAATGATCGGCCACCGGACAGGTCAGACACAGTGGCCTTGAGCGCACGCAGAGCGTGGCGCCCAGATCCATGATCGCCTGCGTGTAGTCGGCGACGCGCTCGGCGGGCGTATGCTCGTCGGCGTATTGCCAGAGTTTTTTCTCGATCGCGCTTTCACCGGGATGGCCGTGCACACCATGAAAGCGCGTGAGTACACGCTTGACGTTGCCATCGAGGATCGGGAATCGCAGTCCATAGGCTTGCGCCAGGATCGCGCCCGCGGTGGAGCGACCGATGCCGGGCAGGGCGGCGAGTGCATCGAAATCGGGCGGCATCTGGCCGCCATGCTTTTCGACGCAAAGCTGCGCCGCGCGATGCAGAAAGCGTGCACGGCGGTAGTAGCCCAGACCCGACCACAGTGCGAGCACCTGGTCCTCTTCCGCGCCAGCGAGGTCGCGCAGCGTCGGCAGTGCGGTAACGAAGCGCTCGAAATAGGGAATGACGGTAGCGACCTGCGTCTGCTGCAGCATCACTTCGGACAGCCACACGCGATAGGCATCGCGGCGACCCGCGACATCGGCCTGCTGCCAGGGCAGGTCCTTGCGGCCGTGGCGATCGAACCAGGCCAGTAGCGCAGCAGCGAAATCGTTCATGGCTTGGGAGCTGCGGCGGGCGCCGTCGTGCTGCTGGCCGCGGCGGGTGTAGCCGTTCCGGTTTCCAGGTGCAGGCCTTCGATGCTGACACCGCCGGTGTCGATCTTGCCGATATCGACCTGACCGCTGCCCGGTGGCAGCGACAAGCCGGGTTGATCGGCGTCGGCAAGCTGCGACCACCAATGCGTCAAGGCGACCGGCGGCAGCTTGAGATCGGCATGGCTGTCGGGGCCGTCGAGTTTCAGTGCGAGCAGCAGCGGATCGGTCTGGTTTGCCGGCGTCAGCGTTACCGCCACGTTGTAGCTGCCCGCGTCAGCGTGATCGAGCTTGCCGCCCAGCCTTACCGAGGCATCGGCCGCGCCGTGCCAGCGCGCGTCGCCGGTCAGTTGCAATACCAGCGAGCTGCCTTGCGAGAGACGCAGTGCGATGTTGTCCAGTTGAAGGGCCTGGCCGGCGATACGCGGTGTGGCGGTCAGGCGCAATTGCATCGCGTCGCCATTGGCGATACGTGCCGAAACGCTCAGCGGAAATGCCTGGCCCGAGGCGAGCTTGCCAGCTTCCAGGGTGACGTCGTCGAGCAGCAGTTTTTCGCCGCTGAGGATGCTGCCGCGAGTGATCAGAATGCCTGTATCGATACGCGGTATTTGCAGCGGCGTGCTACTGGGGCGTGGCGGCAGGTTGGAGAACCAGTCCTGCAGGGCATCCAGGTCGACGCGCGGCGAATCGATCTCCATCTGCGAAATCACCGTGTCGCCGCCGAACAGCGTGCGCCAGGGCAGGGCGAGCCGGCCGTTGGCGGCGATCAGGATCGGTGCGGTGGCGCCTTGCGCATTCAGGGTCAGACCTTGCAGCTCCAGTGCGGGGCGCGGAAACAGCGACGGGCTGGCGGGGCTGGCCAGATTGAGTTCGAGCCCTGCCGAGCGTGCCTGGTTTTGCAGCATGGCGGTGAAACGCTCCGGCTGCAGCAACAGGTGCACGGTGACGATCGCCACCAGTGCGACGATCAGCATGGTGCTGGCGAGGATGATCAGCGCTAGGCGCAGCGTGCGTGACATCATCGCGGCGAACGGTAGTTATGCATGGCCCAGCGCTGCCGGTAGCAGGCCGTCGACAAACGCCTGGGCATCGAATACGCGCAGATCGGTCGCGGTTTCGCCAAGGCCGATGAAGCGAATCGGCAGGCCGAATTCGCGTGCCAGGGCAAACACCACGCCGCCCTTGGCGGTGCCGTCGAGCTTGGTCACCACCAGGCCGGTCACGCCAACGATCTGGCGGAACTGACGGACCTGGCTCACCGCGTTCTGGCCGGTGGTGCCGTCGATCACCATCAGTACTTCGTGCGGCGCGTCGGCGTCGATTTTTTTCAGCACGCGGGCGATCTTGCCCAGTTCGTCCATCAGGCCGCCCTGGGTGTGCAGGCGACCGGCGGTGTCGGCGATGAGCACGTCGACATCGCGCGAGCGCGCGGCTTGCAACGCGTCGAAGATCACGCTGGCCGAATCGGCGTCCTGGCCTTGCGAGATCACCGGCACGCCGTTGCGCTCGCCCCAGGTCTTGAGCTGCTCGACCGCGGCTGCGCGGAAGGTGTCGCCGGCGGCAAGCATTACGCCGCGGCGCTCATCGCGGAAGCGGCGTGCAAGCTTGCCGATGGTGGTGGTCTTGCCGACACCGTTGATGCCGACGGTAAGGATCAGGAACGGCTTGCGGCCGCTGACGTCGAGCGGCTGCTGTACCGGCGTCAATTGATCGACCAGCGCCTTGCGCAATGCGGCGAGCAGGGCATTGGCATCGGCGAATTCGCGCTTATGCATGCGCTTGCGCAGCGACTCGACCAGTTGCGTGCTGGCCTCGACGCCGACGTCGCCGGTAATCAGGGTGGTTTCGAGCTGGTCGAGCAGGTCGTCGTCCAGCTTGGGGTTGCGGCTGAACAGCGTGCTGAGGCCGCGGGCAAAGCCGCTGCCGGAAAGCCGCTCACGCCAGGACCGCTTGCCTGCCGCCGTCGTTTCGGCAGCTGCCGGTGTGGGCGTGGCCTGCTCGGGAAGATATTCGACGGCCTCGTCGGCGGCCGGTGCAGCCTCCGGCGGTGCGGCTTCGGCCAGGACTTCGCCCAGCGAAGGGGACAGGTCCTGCGCGGCGGCATCCGCGGCGGTCGCCGGGGCGTCCTGGCGCTGTTCTTCGGCCGTGTCGGTGGGCTTCTTCTTCCAGAACTTGAGCATCGGGGCGGGGATTCAAAGACAATAGAGGGAATGCTACCACCCTCATTCATACCCACCGCTGAGTGCGGCCCCCCGGGCGGAGGCCGCACATGAGTGCCACCCCCGGTCGTATCCGCGTGATCGGCGGCCAATGGCGCAACTCGCGCCTGGAAGTACCGGACCTGCCCGGGCTCAGGCCAACACCCGAGCGGGTGCGCGAAACCCTGTTCAACTGGCTGATGCCGGTGATCTCGGGGGCGCGCTGCCTGGACCTGTGTGCCGGTACCGGTGCGCTTGGTATCGAGGCCTTGTCGCGTGGGGCGGCCAGCGTGCGCTTTGTCGAGCGCGATGCGCGGGTTGCGCAGGCGCTGCGCGGCAATCTGGCGCGGCTGAAGATGCCCGGTGGTGAGGTCAGTACGCTGGATGCGGCGGTTTATCTGCAGGGTGCGGTGCAGGCGTTTGATCTGGTGTTTCTTGATCCGCCGTTTGCCATGGACTTGTGGGGCGGTTTGGCCGAGCGGTTGGAACGGGGCGGGTGGCTGGCGCCGCGGGCCTGGGTTTATGTGGAGTCGCCGCGCGATGGAGCACCCGTTTTGCCTGCTGCCTGGGCGCTTCATAGGGAAGGTGCGGCAGGTGAGGTGCGGTACGCGCTTTATCGGCGGCTAGGCGACTGAATAGGAATTCTGGAATTCACCACCTACCCCGTCATCCCGGCGTAGGCCGGGATCCACTCCTCAGCATAGATGCTTGCCACATGTCGCCTGACAAGCGAGGACCGAGGAATGGATCCCGGCCTGCGCCGGGATGACGGGTAGGGTGGGGTGTCGAAGATTCGCCATGCCTGCAACGCAGCATCCGCACCAGTACGGCAAAACCCGAGATATTGGCCGCGCCTTGGGCTAAGCTAGCGCTCCTTTTTCACCGAACCGCGACCTTTCCGTGGACAAGCCGCCGGTCAATACACGTCTCGCCGTTTACCCAGGCACCTTCGACCCGATCACCAACGGCCATGCCGATCTGGTCGCGCGTGCCGCGCCGTTGTTCGAGCGCATCGTGGTGGCGGTAGCCGAGAGCCCGAACAAGGGTAAGGGGCCGGGTTTCAGCCTCAACGAGCGCATCGCGCTGGCGCGTCTGGCGCTGGCCGATCTGCGCAATGTGGAAGTGCGCGGTTTCGATTGCCTGCTGGCCGATTTCGTCTCGCAGATCGGGGCCGGCGTGATTATCCGCGGCCTGCGTGCGGTGTCCGATTTCGAATACGAATTCCAGCTGGCCAGCATGAACCGCCATCTGATTCCCAAGGTCGAGACGTTGTTCCTGACGCCGGCCGAGCAGTACAGCTTTATTTCTTCCTCGCTGGTGCGCGAGATCGGCCGCCTCGGCGGCGATATTTCCGGCTTCGTGCATCCGGCGGTTCAACAGGCCATGCGTCAGCGCTGGCAACAGAGTCTGTCCGAGCAGGCTTGATTCCATTCAACGTAAAAAAACATTCAAGGTGATCATCATGCGTAAGTTCGCTCTCGTTGCCCTCCTCGCGCTCACCGGTGCCGTGGTCCTGTCCGGTTGCAGCAAGTCGGATGACGATCAACAGGCTTCGCAGCAGCAACAGGTGCAGAAGGTTGCCAAGCCGACCGATCCGAACGACTCCAAGGCCTGGAACGCCTACCTCGGCCAGATCGTCACCCAGAACATGCAGGGCATGACGGCTGACCGTCCCTACCCGTACCTGGTCAATGCCGGCGACACCGACGACGCCAAGGCTTCGCGCGACCGCCAGCTGCAGAACGTCCAGGACGTGATCGCCCGCGGCGTGCTGCCGGGCAATATGCTGGTGTTCGCAGGTCCCGAGTCGGGCAAGACCGCCGACCTGATCCAGGCCGCCTTCAAGGACGCCAAGCCGGGTTCGTTCAAGGATGTGATCATCCTGTTCATCGGTGACCAGGCCGACCAGCAGCGCGTCACCGAGGTGCTGCAGCCGACCGGCGCCCAGGTGCGCTTCGTCGCGATGTAATCGCAAGGGCGCATCAGCGCTCTTGGACGCGGGGGCGGTTTCCGCCGTAGTGGCCCACACGGGTTGCCACGGCGGGAATCGCCCCCACGTCATTTGCGGGCCTTCAATCGTTATAAGGCGCCCGTCCGTCCCTCGTGTAAACTCGTCTTTATGTCCCTGAAAATCCTCGATACCTGCGTCAATTGCGACGTCTGCGAACCGGTCTGCCCGAACAAGGCCATCTCGCTTGGCGAGGAGTACTACGTGATCGATCCCTCGTTGTGCACCGAATGCATCGGGCACCATGACGAGCCGCAGTGTGTGGTGGTCTGCCCGGTCGAATGCATCGAGGTCGACCCGGATCACACCGAGACGCACGCGCAACTCGAACTCAAATACCAGCAATTGATGAGCAAGGAGACTGGAGCATGAGGTTTCTCAATGGGCCTGCGTTGCTGCTTGGCTTGGTAGTGAGCGGCAGTGCAGCCTTTGCGGCTGACGTCGCGCCGCAGAACGCGCCGGCGCATGCTCCGGCCAAAGCTACGCTCGTTGCACGCGAAAAGCCCGGTCATGCGGCGATCGCCAGCGCCAACTTCCACGCCACCGAGGCCGGTCTGGAAGTGCTGGCCAAAGGCGGCAATGCATTCGACGCGGCGGTTGCGGTCGCTTCGTCGCTGTCGGTGGTGGAGCCGGAAAGCTCCGGCACCGGCGGCGGTTTCATGGGCATCCTGCACCGCGCTTCCGACGGTCGTGACATCTTTATCGATGCGCGCGAAACCGCTCCGGCGGCGGTCGACGTGAAGGACTACCTCAACGCCGACGGCACGCCCAATCGCGACAACTCGCTCAATGGTCCGCTGTCCGCCGGTATTCCAGGGCAGCCCGCCGGCCTGGTCTGGCTGGCCCAGCATTACGGCAAGCTGCCGTTGAAAGTGTCGCTGGCACCGGCGATCAAGCTGGCGCGCGATGGCTTCAAGCTCGACAGCCGTCTTGCCGGCGCGATCCAGTCGCGGCAGAAAGACATCAAGCGCTGGCCCGCCTCGGCGGCCAAGTTCCTGCCCGACGGCAAGGCGCCGGCCGAAGGCGAACTGTGGCGCGATCCCAACCAGGCCAAGACGCTCGAGGGTATCGCCGAGCACGGCCTGGATGGTTTCTATCGCGGCGAAACGGCCAAGGCGATGGTCGATGCGGTGAAGGCCGCCGGCGGACGCTGGACGCTGAAGGATCTGGAAACTTACCGCGTGAAAGAGCGCGAGCCGATCGTGCTCGACTATCGCGGCTACAAGATCGTCACCGCGCCGCCGCCGTCTTCCGGTGGTGTGGCGATCGCGGAGATACTCAATATCCTTTCCGGTTTCGACCTGACCGGGCTCGATGAAGCACATCGCACGCATCTGGTGATCGAGGCGATGCGCCGTGCGTTCCGCGATCACAACGATTACCTGGGCGATCCGGATTTCGTGAAGATCCCGTTGGACATGCTGCTGTCGCCGTACTACGCCGATGGCCTGCGCCAGACCATCCTGCCCGACAAGGCGACGCCGTCGTCGATGCTGCCGTCCAGCGGCGGCACCGATCCGGGCATGCACACCACGCATTTCTCGATCATCGATGCCGATGGCAATATGGTGTCGATCACTTCGACGGTGAACTACACGCTCGGTTCGACCTTTGTCGCGGGCGATACCGGCGTGCTGCTCAACGATGAAATGGACGACTTTGCGCTGGTGCCGAACAAGCCGAACGTCTACGGCCTGCTCGGCAGCAAGGCGAACGCGCCGGAGCCGGGCAAGCGCATGCTGTCGTCGATGTCGCCGAGTATCGTGATCGGCCCGGACCGCCTCGGCGTGATCGGCTCGCCGGGCGGCTCGACCATCATCACCCAGGTGCTCGAAGGCATCCTGGCGTTCGTCGACGGCAAGAACGCCACCGAGATCGCCGCGCAGAAGCGTTTCCATCACCAGTTCATGCCCGACCGCGTGGATGTGGAAGAGGGCACGTTCGACAAGAAGACCACCGATGCGCTCACCGCGATGGGTTACGACCTGAAGACGCGCGAGTCGTGGGGCTTTATGAATGTGGTCACCTGGGATCTGAAGACGCATAAGCTCGATGCGGCGAGCGATCCGCGCCGGCCTTCGGGGCTCGGCAAAGTGCAATAACGCTCGGAAGTTTTGTAGGAGCGACTTCAGTCGCGACAAGCCGTGACGTAACCGTGCGTTGCGGCTGAAGTCGCTCCTACAAGCTAGCCGGACTGGGGTTTTATATGCAGCTATGGTCACTCATCGGTAACTCGCAGCGCCTCGACGGCGGTGCGATGTTCGGCAATGCGCCCAAGGCACTGTGGTCGCGCTGGATCGCCACCGACGAACAGAATCGCATTCCATTGGCCTGCCGGTGCCTCTTGGTGAAAGATCTCGACGGCCGCAATGTGCTGTTCGAAACCGGCATCGGCGCGTTCTTCGAGCCCGCCTTGCGCGAACGCTACGGCGTCGTAGAAGAAAGCCACGTCCTGCTCGATTCGCTGGCCGAAGCGGGCCTCACCCATGAAGACATCGACGTCGTGGTGCTGTCGCATCTGCATTTCGATCATGCCGGTGGCCTGCTTGCACCCTGGCAGGAAGGACGGGCGCCGAGTCTGCTGTTTCCCAAGGCGACCTTTGTCGTTGGCGCCGAACATTGGCAGCGCGCGCGGCATCCGCACCCGCGCGATCGCGCATCGTTCATTCCCGAACTTTGCGACCTGCTCGAAAGCAGCGGCCGGCTTGAACTGGTCGAAGGCGAATACTCCAAGGTTCTGGGCGAGGCCGTGCGCCTGAGCTATTCGGATGGCCACACGCCCGGCCTGATGCTGGCCGAAGTCGGCAAGGTGGTGTTCTGTGCCGACCTTATCCCTGGTCGCTTCTGGGTACACCTGCCCATTACCATGGGCTACGATCGGTGGCCTGAGAAATTGATCGACGAGAAGCGGGGGTTTCTCGACGACAAGCTGGCGCGCGGGGTGCAGCTTTTCTTCACGCACGATCACGACTGCGCCATGGCGCGAGTGACCCGGGACGAGCGCGGCCGCTATGGCACCGCCGACGAACAACGTGAACTCAAAGGGGTGGTTATCGCATGAGGCTCGGCCGAGGCGAGGATCTGAACGTATCGATCTGGATTCAGCGCGCGCTTGCCGCGTTGCTTTTGCTCGCCGGCATCGGTCTGGCCGCGACGACGGAAAAGAGTCTGGCCGTCCATATGGCCGCATCGGAGCGCCATGGTGGCCAGATCCTGGATCTTGGCAGCGAAGAGCGCGTGCAGCCCGGTCAATATGGGCACATGGTGCGCGTTGCCGGTGAGCCACAGGTGATCGAGTCGCCGTACGATCCGGACTTTAACCAGCACGCGAAGACGCCGGTGCTGGTGCGCCATGTGGAGATGTACCAGTGGCGCGAAGTGCGTATCGGCGACCAGGTGCACTACGAAGTGGACTGGGTCGATCGTCCGCTGGATTCGAGCCGGTTCGCGCAGCCCAAGGGGCACGAGAATCCAGGTGCCTTCCCGATCGAAGGCAAGCAGTTCGATGCGGGTCTGGTGCGCATGAACGGCCTTGCTCTGGCGCCAGCACTGGTACACGCCTTGCCCGGCGGTGAGCCTGTCACGCCGGATACAAAGAACCTGCCATCCAATATGGCGGCGACCTTCACCTTGAACGACGACCATCTGGTGACGAGCGCAAGGCCCGGCAATCCGCGGCTTGGCGATATCCGGGTCAGTTGGGAGGCCATACCGATACAGACGGTGACGGTTTTCGCTCGTGTCAGCGGCGATCGGTTGGTGCCGGCGGCGGATGCAGTCGACGGCAAGGGCTTCGATGTGCAGATCGGCGACCGCCGCCTCGACGATGTCCTGCCTGATGTGCCGCCGGCGCCGTCGTTGTTGTGGGTTCGGCGTGTTGTTTCGGTGCTGCTTGGTGCGCTTGGTGCGTTCTTGCTGCTGCAGGCGCCGCGGCGTGAGCCGCTGTTGGCGTTGGGTGTCGGGCTGGCGGTGGTCGCGGCGGTGGCCGGTATTTGCTGGATCGGTGACGAGATGATGTTGGCGGCCGGGTGGTTGCTGGCGGCGCTGGTTGGGCTGGGCGTTATTGCGTGGCGGTTGCGAGTTACGCGTGCAGCGTAGCTTTCCATATATCGCCTCAGTCTTCATTTCATCGTCATTCCGGCGTAGGCCGGAATCCATTCCTCAGCATGGCTGCTTGCCAAAGGTTGCCTGACAAGCGAGAGCCTGAGGAATGGATCCCGGCCTGCGCCGGGATGACGAGTAGAGAGACTGAGTTCGGATCCAAAAACAAAAAAAAGCGGAGCTTAGCTCCGCTTTTTTAATTGCACGAACTCTACCAAACTCAATTCGGCCGCTGTTCCGCAAACGAATACACATGATCCGCCCAGCGCGTCGCTTCCAGATAGATGCCAGCCATGCGACGGATCTGTTGTGGCTGCGTACCGTTGTTGCGCATGTCGCCTGCTTCCCACTGCACCACTTGGTCGAGCAGCGGAGCGAACGGCCCGCGGCGGCCGACCAGGGCGTTGCGGATATCCGGTGCCAGCGGCAGGTGCTCGAGCAGGAAATCCAGCGGTGCGCACATCAGCGTGTCCAGCAGCGAGAACAGGCCGGCGGTAAAGGCCATTTCGCGTTCGGCGCGCGGCATGCCCTGCGCCAGCTGTTCGCACATGTGCGCACGAATCAGCGCGGCACGCAGCAGTTCCGGCGGGCGATCGTTCATGCCGCTCAACGCCATCGTGCTGATCCAGTTGCGCATGCGGTTGAGGCCGAAAAAAATCGCCGCCTGCTCGACCGACTTCAACTGCTTGGGCAACGCGAAGTACGCCGAGTTGACGCAGCCGAGCAGCTTGTAGCTGAGGATCGCATCGTTGCGAATGACCTGACCCAGTTCGACCGGACCTGCCGATTCTTCTTCCAGCGCGCGCAACAGGCGCAGCACGCTCAGGCGATTGGCGGTGAGTACCGGCACATCCACCTTTTCCGGCAGCAGCAGGTAACCGCCCTGGATCGCCGCGAACGGCAGCTCCATGCAACGCTGGCAGGTTTCATGATCTTCGACATGGCCGGCAATGACCTGCAGGCCACGTGCATGCAACTGTTCGCAATGGTCGCGCAGCGTGGCCGGGTCGAGCTCCCTGGCATCCAGGCGCACGAAGCGCACGAAGCTGAGCAGGATATTGGCCGAGCGGTCGCCGCCGACCTGAGGGATAGGATCCGCACCCAGGTCCAGCATCAATGCGCAGCCACGCTGCGACAGCATCTGCAGGCGTCCCATCATCGCTTCGTCCTCGGCCCAGGCCGAGTCGATCACCAGGCCAATGCGCGGATAGCGCAGCACCAGCTCGGACTGCTCCATCACCAGCTCATGCGACAGCCGCACGAACACGCGGTTATCGCGTGCCAGGCGCGTGACCGAGCCGTCGATGATGGTCGACAGGACACGACGCATCAGGTTCGATTCGTCATCGCCGTCGCCCTGGATCAACAACTCGTAGGCGACCAGCTGATGTTCGCGGTCCAGCATCGGCACGCGGACGACCGGGAGCGGGACTTCGTTGAAGGTGGCGGCTAGATAGGCTTCAGGCACGGTGCTGGCAACGGTGGTATCACTCATGAAGACTCATCAATGTCTGCACAGGCGTTCTGGCGAACGGTCTCCTGCGAATCATTCCGCCGTCGCCGCTATATAAAGCGACGGTCCCCTGGATTTGTTCGTTTTGAACCGCGATCAGGCCTGTGCAAGCGGTAGCGATCGAAAGCCTCCGCGTACTTTGCCTGCCGGGTTGTACACGTTGACTTCGTCCTTGCCGCCGGTAAGTACGGACAAGGCGCGCCTGACGTGTTGAAGCCGTTGTTCGACGATATCGCCGTTGCGCTGGTTGGCCTGCTGGCATGCCGCCAGCGTCTTGAGAATGCCCGACCAGATCTGCTGATGGTTTTCGTTGTGCGAATCGATGTTCTGGGTCAGCTGCAGGCGTTCGCCATCGAGCTGTTCCAGCTGGTGCATCAGGCTCTGCTTGCGTTCGCCGACGCGATTGAGCGCATCGGCGTCGGCCCGGTCCAGTGCGGCGCGCTCGTCGCTCAGCACCTGGTCCAGATCGGCGACGGCGCCCTGCATATCGGCCAGCACGGCCGACAGCGCGTCGTTCATTTCCGCGAGCAGCCGCGAGCCCATGCGCTTACTTGCCGCCGAGCTGGGTATTGAGCGAAATCAGCTTGTCGGCGATGTTGGCCGGATTGGGCTTGTAGCTGCCGTCGGCGATCGACTGGCGGATCTTGTCGACCTTCTGCTGGTCGACTTCGCTGCCGCCCTGCGCCGCCTGGGTCAGCGCGCGCGCCGAGTCGGTCAGCTTGACGCTGTCGTTGGCCGGACCGGTTACCGGCTTGGCGCTGGCCGCCGTGGCGTCCTGAGTGCCGCCGCCGCTCTGACCACTTTGGGCCTGCGGGAGAACCGGCAGTCCGTTGGAGGTGATGGTGGTGTTCATGGCTGGTCTCGTAGTCCCTGACTCGATGGGTTTCGGGTCTTGCCTATGGAAGCTATCGGCGGGCTGACGGGGAACTTTAGGCTCCTCGTGCCGCCGGCCGGGCAGGTTAATGCATACTGGGTCACGGAAGCGCCTCCACCAGCCCGGCCTCGCGCACGATAGCGTCGATCGGCTTCCCGGAGCTGTCGTTGCGCACGCGCAGGCGCGCGCCGGTATCACCACTGCCGAGCGCCACGCCGGTGGCGCGCACCTCGATGCCGCTGATACGGGCGATCATCTGGACATGGTCGCCGGCCCTTACGGTCTGGCGACCGCCCATCGCGCTGGGCGTAAGCGCGCTGCCGGCCATCAGCGGCCGGGCCAGCGAACGTCCAGCCACCTGGTCGAGCGAGTCGATATAGCCATAGCCTAGCCGTGTGATGTCGCGTTCCTCGCCATGCACGTCGGCTGCGGTGATGCCATCGCCTCGCTGTAATGGGCGCGTCGTCACCAGCACCTGGCGATAAAGCTGCAGGCGCACCGGCACGCGGATCTTCCAGCCGCCCGGCGTCGGGCAGCTGACTTCCACGGCCATGCGCGCGGAGGGGCGTGCCTCGTTGGATATGTCCGTTTTCAGCGGAGCGGCGCAATCGGCCAACTGCAGGCGCGAGTCGAGCTTGTCCGCCTGCACCTCCGCACGGCTGCCCGACGCGGCGTAGTGCTGACGCAGCGCGTCTTCGGCGGCCTGGCGCAGACGGTCCGGCGATGCAGCAGCCTGCGCCGGCATGGCGTACGCCCACCCCGCGCCCAGCAGCGCGAACGCTGTGGCGTAGCTCAATGGGCCGCGCGGGACGAACCTCATGCAACGGCATCCGCGAGCAGGACGCCCAGTTGCTGATGAATGGTTTCGCGTTCGGCTTCGACCCGGTTGGGGTAGTCCGCCGCACGCTGCAGATCGCCCTGGCTGATCAGGCTGACGAAGGCGCCGGCATGGGTGCTCAAGCGCTGGCCCGCGGCCATCAGCTGCTCGGCGGCAGGGTGCGCCGCGTGCTTGTCGGCGAGGCGCGCAAGTACGTGATCTAGCACGGCGGTGTCGAACCAGCGGCGGTCGAGCGCAGCCGGTTCGTGCAAGGCCAGCTCCATCGCCTGGCGCAAGCCCTGGATCGACTCGCGCAAGCTCAGGCTGAGGCCGGCCAGGGAATGCTCCGCATCCTGGTCGAGCCAGCCCAGGCACAAGCGGTGCGACAACACGCAGGCGCGGTCCAGTGCCTCGGCCTGGCGACGTGCCTCAACCGTGCGCTTCTGCAAGACACCGAGTGCGGCCTGCGAACCGGCGATGCGCGCACTTTGCGAGTCTGAGCTTTGTTGTACGTTTTGTAGGCGTGTCATCGCGCCATGCAAGGTCTCCGCGCCTTCGCGCAATGCGCTGGCGGTATGGGTAATGCGTTCCTGCGCGCTTTCCAGCCGGCGCATGCCTTGCTGCACGTCGCCGTCGAGCTGTTGCGAGAAATCGCCGATGGAACCGGTTACCGCTTCGATCTCCCCGGTGGCCTGGCTGGTTTTTTCGGCCAGCTGCTTTACCTCATCGGCAACTACGGCAAAGCCCTTGCCGGCTTCGCCGGCGCGCGCCGCTTCGATCGCTGCATTCAGGGCGACCAGGTTGGTCTGGTGCGCAATCTCCTGCACGCTCGCGGTGAGCTTGCGGATTTGCGCGACCTGTTCGGCCAGCTTGGCCTGGTTTCGATTCATGGCGGACAGCGCGCTGCGCAGCAGACGCAGTTGTCCATCGACTTCGTTTACCGTCGCCGCACCGTGGCGGGTGGTTTCCCTGGCCTGCTCGATGCCGTTGACGGTTTGCTGCAGCCCCGACGAAATCCCGGCGCCTCCATCCGTCAAACGTCCGACGCCGGCCCGGCTCTCGCCGGCGGCTTCTTCCAGTGCCTGGTGTTCGCGCAACAACGCTTGCGCGGCGTTGAGCATCAGACTCTGTTGCTCTACCGCCTGCAGCGCCACCGCGGCCGGTTCGCTCGGCCTGGCCAGCGCAAGCAACGGCGCCAATGCATCCGCCATCGCCGGATACTCACGCGACAGACGCTCGACCTGCGCGGTATGGCCTTTGGCGGCTGCCTGAGCCAGAGCGGCGAGTTGCTTGCTGCGGATAAAACTCATGGACGAAAGCATTCCTGATGAGGGTTGTCTCCCCATTGATCGGCTGGAGACGGCGGAGCTTGAGGATGCAAGGCGTGTGCCAGGGGGCGAGGAGTGAGTGGAGAGGAGTGAGGAGTGAGTCAAGAGCGGCTGCGCTTGAGTCTTGTCGCTAGAACCTGGCCCCCTCACCCCAACCCTCTCCCCCGGCAAAGCCAGGGGAGAGGGGGCTAAGTTGCGCAAGTGCGAAACATTGAGGTCACCTCGGTCAAGCTCGCTCTCCCCTGGCTTTGCCGGGGGAGAGGGTTGGGGTGAGGGGGGGCTTTAAGCCCTCAATCCAACATCTCGCGGAACCACTAAAGCTCCCCACATCCCGGCCGATAATTCTTCAGACACTACGCGCGTCAGATTTCCGTCTCCTCCATTCATCAGGAGACGCAAAAGCATTGCCTCACCTCACGCAAACCCAGCTGCCAAGCCATTTCCAAGGCCATGGCACACAACTTGCCACAGACAACCCGCGGCGACCGCCGTGGGGAGTTTGCGATGAGTCAAATCAACGACAACTTGTTCGGATTGCACACGCAGGCGCTGGGCCTTTGGCAGAAGCGCGCCGAAGTGCTGTCCGGCAACCTGGCCAATGCCGACACGCCGGACTATCTCGCGCGCGACGTCGATTTCCGCAAGGCGTTGACCCAGGCCAGTGGCAATCAGCTGCCCCTGAGCGCGCCGACGGCGGGGCAGATCGATCCGAATGCCAATGCGGGCGAACGACTCGCCTACCGCGTACCCACGCAGCCGTCGATGGACGGCAACACCGTCGATACGCAGGTCGAGCAGGCGCAGTTCGCCGGTAACACGGTGCACTACCAGGCCAGCCTCAGTTTCATCACGGCGCAGATCCACATGTTGCGTACCGCCATTACCGAGGGCCAGAGCTGATGTCCTCTCTCTTCAAGATTTTCGATACCGCCGGCTCGGGCATGGCGGCACAGTCGACGCGGCTCAATACCGTGGCGAGCAACCTGGCCAATGCCGACACGGTCAGCTCGACGCCCGAAGGTGCCTACCGTGCAAAGGAGCCGCTGTTCGCGACTTTGCACGACAACGCACTCAAGGCCGGCGCGGCCACACAGGACGACGGCACCAGCGGCGTGCAGACCCTGGGCGTGAGCGAAAGCCAGGCCGATATCCAGTCGCGTTACGAGCCGGGCAATCCGATGGCCGATGCCAACGGCTATGTCTACGGCAGCAACGTCAATCCGATCGACGAACTGGTCAACATGATCTCGGCGTCGCGTTCGTATCAGAACAACGTCGAAGTCATGAACACGGCCAAGCAGCTGATGCTCAAGACGCTGGACGTGGGCAAGTAACGGGGAACCTAAGATGACGACCGTCAATACCAACAGCACCACGAACACCACCAACAACGCGAGCAGCAGTTCGAGTGCGGGTAGTGCCGCTTCGGCCTCGATCAGCCAGGCCGATTTCCTCAAGCTGCTGACCGCGCAGCTGCAGGCGCAGGACCCGACCAACCCGATGGACAACTCGCAGTTCGTCGCGCAGCTGGCGCAGTTCAGCCAGTTGCAGGCAACGCAGGACTTGGACACCAACCTGCAGACGCTCAGCTCCAACATCAATACCTCGATGCAGACCTCGCAGGTAATCAATTCCTCGTCGCTGCTCGACCGCAACGTATTGGTGCCCTCGACCAACATGACCCTTACCAGCGGCACCCCCGCCGGCGGCGCCGTCAATTTCACGGCGGCGGGTACGGCGACGGTGACGATCAGCGACGCGGCCGGCAACCCGATCCGCCATATCACCGTGAGCAATACCGGCGCGGGTCTGACGCAGTTTTCCTGGGACGGGACGGACGACAACGGCAATACGGTCTCGCCCGGTTCGTACGCGATTTCTGCCAGTACCGGCAGTGGCAGCAGCAGTTCGTTGGATACCTATGTGGCCGGCAAGGTCTCGGGCGTCGGCTTCGGTGGCGACAGCGTGGGTACCTATCTCCAAGTGACTGGCGTGGGCGGCGTGCCGCTGAGCCAGGTCGCGCAAATTCTCTGACCGAAGACGTCCGAGCGCTCCACCTTCTCGAGGAACTAACGCATGGCTCTGAATCAGGCACTCAGTGGCATCAACGCGGCCCAGGCCGATCTGAATGTCATCGCCAACAACATCTCCAACGCCAACACGGTGGGCTTCAAGGGCTCGCGTGCTGAGTTTGCCGATGTGTACGCGGTGACCGGTTTGAATCTCAATGCCACGGCAGTGGGCGGCGGTACGCGCCTGTCCGATGTGGCGCAGCAGTTTGCCCAGGGCGACACGCAGACCACCGGCAACAGCCTGGATATGGAAATCAACGGCAACGGCTTCTTCACGCTCAATACCGGTGCCGGCCTCGCATACACCCGCGCAGGCGATTTCAAGAAACTGGATGACGGCACTGTCGTGAGCAACGACGGTTACAAGTTGCAGATCTATCCGCCGACTGCCAACGGCTCGTTCGATACAAGCACGCTGACCAACCTGCAACTGGTCAGCTCGCAGAGCACGGCCACCGCGACCACCAAGGCGAGCATCGTGGCCAACCTGCCGGCCAGCGCCGCGCCGCCGACGGTAACGCCGTTCAGCCCGACCGACGCGAACAGTTACACCAATGCCACCACGTTCGCGGTGTTCGACTCGCAGGGTGGTACGCACCAGGCCACGGTCTACTACGTCAAGACCGCGACCAATACCTGGGACACGCATCTGTATGTGGACGGCCAGTCCGCCGATACCACGCCGCCGCAGCAGCTGACCTTCAACTCCGCCGGCCAGATCGCCACGCCCACCACCGGTACGCTGGCCTATAACCCGATCAATCTCGGCAATGGTTCCAACCCGCTGACGTTGACCTTGAACTTCTCCAACACCACGCAGTTCGGTACCGACTACACGCCGGGCACCATCAACAAGGACGGTGCGGAAGCGGGCACGCTGACCAGCATCGATATCGACAGCTCGGGCGTGGTCACCGCGAACTATTCCAACACCACCAGCACGGTGCTGGGCCAGGTCGCGATCGCCAACTTCGCCAACACGCAGGGCCTGCGCCAGCTCGGCAATACCAACTGGGCGGCGAGCAGCGACTCGGGTACGGCGGTAATGGGTACGGCCAATACCGGGCAGTTCGGCAGCATTACTTCGGGCCAGCTCGAGTCGTCCAATACCGCCGACACTACCGCGCAGCTGGTCGACATGATCCAGGCACAGCGCGCGTATCAGGCGAATGCGCAGGTGCTGTCGACCGACAACACGCTGGCGTCGTCGTTGTTCAACGCGGTCTCGCGTTAATTAGGGGCCCGCCATGGACCGTTCCGTCTACGTAGCGATGACCGGGGCGACGCAGATCATGCGCGCCCAGGAGGCCGTCAGCCACAACCTGGCGAATGCGTCGACGGTCGGTTTCAAGTCGGAGTTGAATGCGTTCCAAAGCGTGCCCGTGCTCGGCCAGGGGCTGGGCACGCGCATCAACGCGGTGGCGCAAGGCATCGGCCAGGACGTTGCGCAAGGGACGACCAGCACCACCGGTCGTTCGCTCGATGTTTCCGTGCAGGGCAGCGGCTGGATCGCCGTGCAGACGCCCGACGGCAACGAAGGCTATACGCGTGCGGGCGATCTGCAGTTGACCGCAGACGGTGGCCTGACCGATTCGCGCGGCAATCAGGTGCTGGGCAATTCCGGTCCGATCAATCTGCCCGATGCGGCGCAAATCTCGATCGGCAACGACGGCACGGTATCGACCGTGCCGCTGGGGCAGGGGCCCGACTCGGTGGCGACGGTCGATCGTATCCGCCTGGTCAATCCCGATCCGACGCAGATGCAAATGGGCAGCGACGGCCTGATGCATATGAACGACGGCACGCAGGCGCCGACCGATGCCAACGTGCGGTTGTCGTCGGGCACGCTCGAAGGCAGCAACGTCAACCCGTCCGCCGAGCTGGTGAAGATGATCTCCCTGTCGCGTCAATACGACATGCAGGTGAAGTCGATCCGCACCTCGGAAGACAACGCCGACTCCGCCAAGCAGCTGTTGCAGGCGAGCTGAGCGTAACTATTTCTTTTCTGGAGCCAAGCACATGCTTTCATCCTTGTGGATTGCCAAGACCGGTCTCGATGCGCAGCAGACGCGCATGGACGTGATCTCCAACAACCTGGCCAACGCCAACACCACGGGATTCAAGAGCTCGCGCGCTTCGTTCCAGGATCTGATCTACCAGAACAAGGGCCAGCCCGGCGGCCAGACCACCGAGCAGACGCAGTCGCCCACGGGCATGATGCTCGGCACCGGCGTGAAGATCGTCGGTACGCAGAAAATCTTCACCCAGGGCAACCCGACCCAGACCGGCAATTCGTTGGACCTGGAGATCGGTGGCAACGGCTTCATGCAGGTGAGCATGCCCGACGGCACCATCGCCTATACTCGCGACGGTTCGCTTCATCCCGACCAGAACGGCCAGCTGGTTACCGCGGACGGTTATCCGCTGGAGCCGGCGATCACGCTGCCGCCAAATGTCGGCAGCATCACCATCGGCACCGACGGCACCGTGTCGGTGACCTCGAACGGCACCACCACGCCGACCACGATCGGCACCATCCAGCTGGCGGACTTCGTCAATCCCGCGGGTCTGCAGCCGATGGGGCAGAACCTCTATCTCGAAACCGCCTCGAGCGGCACCGCGCAAACCGGTCAGCCGGGTTTGAACGGCATGGGCACGATCACGCAGGGCTCGCTGGAATCTTCTAACGTCAACGTAGTGGAAGAAATGGTCAACATGATCGAAACCCAGCGCACCTACGAAATGAATTCCAAATCCATCAGCAGCACCGACCAGATGCTGCAGGATCTCACGGACAAGCTATGAGCACGTTCATTCTCCCTCGTTTGGCCCTGGCCGCGCTGGCCTTGGCCATGCTCGCCGGTTGCGCGATGGAATCGCCGCACAAGGACGATGCCGAATGGGCCGCGACGGCGCCGATCACGCCATCGGCGGCACCCGCGGCGGACGGTTCGATCTTTCACGACGAACAGAATATGGAGCTGTTCTCTGACCCGCGTGCGCATCGCGTCGGCGACATTCTTACCATCACGCTGATCGAAAGCACGCAGGCCAGCAAGAAGTCCGAAACCAGCACCAGCAAGACCGACAAGACCGGTATCGATGCACCGACCATCCTGGGGCAGTCGTTGAAGTTCGGTGGCAAGGCGGCGGATATCACCACCAATGCGGCACGCAGCTTCGACGGTAACGGCAGCAGCAGCCAGAGCAACCAGCTCACCGGTCAGATCACCGTCACCGTTGCGCAGCGCCTGACCAACGGCAATCTGCTGGTGCGTGGCGAGAAGTGGCTGACGATCAACCAGGGCCAGGAACTGGTGCGCATCTCGGGCATCGTGCGTGCGCAGGATATCGGCCAGGACAACAGCGTGCCGTCCACGCGCGTGGCCGATGCCCGCATTACTTATACCGGTCGCGGCACCCTGGCTGAGGCCAATACCAAGGGCTGGCTGTCGCGCTTCTTCAGCTCCAAGTGGATGCCGTACTGATGAATACGCCGATTGCCATGAGAGGAGCTGCCGCCTTTGCCTTCGCCATTCTGGCGTTGCTGGCTACCACGCATGCGCATGCCGACAAGGTGCGCGACCTGGCGCAGGTCGCCGGCGTGCGCAGCAACCAGCTGATCGGCTACGGCCTGGTCGTCGGCCTCGATGGCAGCGGCGACCAGACCACGCAGGCACCGTTCACCACGCAGAGCCTGGAGAACATGCTGCAACAGTTTGGCGTGACCATTCCCGCCAGCGCGCGTCCGCAGTTGAAGAATGCCGCGGCGGTCACGATTACCGCCGAACTTCCGCCGTTCGCCAAGCCCGGCCAGACCATTGACATTACGGTGGCGTCGATCGGCAATGCCAAGAGCATTCGCGGTGGCGAACTGTTGATGGCGCCGCTGCGTGGTGCCGACGGCAACACCTATGCGATCGCGCAGGGCAGTGTCGTGGTCGGCGGCGTCAGCGCGCAGGGCAAGAGCGGTTCCAGCGTGCAGGTCAATATTTCCGCCAGCGGCCGCATTCCCAATGGTGCGACCGTCGAGCGCAGTGTGGCGTCGTCGTTCAGTCAGGGCGGCGATCTGATGCTCAATCTCAATACACCCGATTTCATTACTTCGTCGCGTATCGCCGATGCGATCAATCGTGCCTATGGCGCCGGTACGGCGCGTGCGCAGGATGGCGGTTCGGTGGTGGTGCGCGGCCCGGTCGATGCGTCGCAAAAGGTGGCGTGGCTGGGCGCGATCCAGGCGCTCGAAGTGACCCCGGGCGATGCACCCGCGCGCGTGGTGGTCAACTCGCGTACCGGAACGGTAGTCATCGGTTCGGACGTGCGCGTCAGTGCGGCAGCCGTGGCACACGGTGCCATCCAGGTCACGATCAGCGAACAGCCGGCGGTCAGCCAGCCCAATGCCTTCGGCCAGGGTCAGACGGTTGTGGTGCCCAACAGCAGCGTATCGGTCAGCGAAGACGGTGGCCACATGTTCAAGTTCGGCCCCGGCGCGAGCCTGGATTCGATCGTGCGCGCGGTCAATCAGGTGGGCGCCGCACCCAGCGATCTCATCTCCATTTTGCAGGCGCTCAAGCAAGCCGGTGCCCTGCATGCCGAACTTGTCGTGATCTGATATGGCGGTCAACGACGCCACCATGCAAAGCGTCAACACCTGGACGGAGCTGTCCGGGTTCAATGGCATGCGCGCGGCTGCGCAAAGCGACGCCAAGTCGGCGCTGCCGGCGGTCGCCAAACAGTTCGAGTCGATCTTCACCCAGATGATGCTGAAGTCGATGCGCGATGCAGGCGCCGGCGGTGGGCTGACCGACAGCCAGGCCAGCGACTCCTGGCGCGACATGTACGACCAGCAGCTGTCGATCAATCTGTCTCAGAACGGCAACGGGCTGGGTATCGCGCAGATGCTTATCAAGCAGCTCGGTGGTGCGGCCGGTGGCAGCAGCGGCGTTTCCGCCGATGCCGTGCAGCAACAGTTGAATTCGGCCGCCAGTTCGGTGGCATCGGCCGCACAGAAGGCCGAGCCGTTCTTGCCGCAGAGCGCGGCGGACTTTGTGCAGAAGCTGTTGCCCAGCGCGCAAGAGGCAGCGAAGAAGCTCGGAGTTTCGGTGAAGGCCGTGCTTGCCCAGGCCGCGCTGGAAACCCAATGGGGCCAGCACATGCCGCATGGCAAAGGGCAGAGCAGCAACAACCTGTTTGGGATCAAGGCCGGCTCCAGCTGGGACGGCAAGAAGGTCAGCGTGCCGACGGTGGAATACGAGGATGGCGTGGCGGTGCGCAAGCAGGCGCAATTCCGTGCGTATGACTCGGCCGGCGAATCGTTCAACGATTACGCCAAGATGATCAGCGAAAATCCGCGCTACGCCGGTGCCAAGGGGCATGGCGACGACGTGATGGGTTTTGCCAAGGGCCTGGTCGCCGGCGGCTACGCCACCGATCCCAGCTACGCGCACAAGCTTGCGGCGATCGCCAACGGGCCGGTCATGCGCCAGGCGCTGGCAGCCGTGCAACAGGCCATGCAGAGCACCGCCTCAGCCGCGGGCAAAGTGGCCACGACGGTCGCCGATACCGTGAATCAGGATATCGGTCAGGCGATCGATATGCTCAAGAATGCCGTCAATTTGCCGACACCCCCTTTGTGAAGCTCTAGGACCGTTCCATGGCGAATATGCTCAACATCGGTGTTTCCGGCCTCAACGCGGCGCAAGTCGGGTTGAATACGGTCGGCAATAACCTCGCCAATCTCAATACCGACGGCTATAGCCGCCAGACGGTGGTGCAGTCCGAGGTGATCGGCCAGGCCGACGGGCGCTTCACGATCGGCGGCGGCGTCAACGTGGATTCGGTGCAGCGTGAGTACAGCAGCTATCTGACCACGGCGGTCTGGCAGCAGAACTCCAGCTTGCAGCGTGCCACGACGTATAACGACCTCAATACGACGCTCAACAACATTCTTACCGGCAGCGGCAATCTGCAAGGTGCGCTCGACGATTTCTACGGCGCGTTCAGCACGGTAGCCAACTCGGCGGGCAGTTCCTCCAGTCGCACCGCGCTGCTTGGTAGCGCGGGCTCAGTCACGGCTGTCTTCAACACGCTGGGCCAGCAGCTGAGTTCGCAGCAGTCGCAGGTCAACAGCCAGATCAGCAATACCGTCAACAGCGTCAACGACACCGCCAGCAAGATCGCCGCGCTCAATGCGCAGATCCGCCAGAGCCCGCCGGACCAGGTACCCAATGCGTTGCTCGATCAGCGCGATGGACTGGTAAAAACACTGTCCGGTCAGCTTGGCGTGTCGACGGTGGCCGAAACCGACGGCACGATCAGCATTTACACGTCGAGCGGGCAGAGTCTGGTATCGGGCAATAAATCGTTCGCGCTGTCGACTGGAAACAACGTTTACGATCCGGGTCAGACCGATCTCTTCGATAGTGCCGGCAACGACATCACGGCCAAGTTGAGCGGCGGCAGCCTTGGCGCCCTGCTCGACTATCGCAACAACGTGCTCAACCCGGCGCAGAACCAATTGGGGCAGGCGGCGATAGCGCTGTCGTCCAGCATCAATGCGCAGCAGGCCAAGGGCCTGGACGCTAACGGTAACCTGGGCCAGCCGATTTTCAGCACGCCTACGCCGAATGTGTTGCCCTCTACGAAAAACACCGGCACCGCGGCGATTTCGGCCAGCATCACCGACGTCTCCAAGTTGACGACGTCCGATTACAACCTCAGTTATGACGGCACGGCCTGGAACCTGCGCACCAGCACCGGACGGAGTGTGCCGATGACGACCAATCCGGATGGCAGTTTCAGTGCCGATGGGCTGACCTTCAGCGTGGCCTCGGGTACCGCCCAAGCCGGTGACAGCTACGTCATCCAGCCGACGCGCAATGCGGCCACCTCGCTCAGCGTGGTGCAGACCGACCCGACCAAGATAGCCGCGGCGGCTGCGTTGACCACCACGGCGGGTACCACCAACAACGGCAATGCCACGGTCAGCTCGATCAAGGTTACCGATCCGACCAATGCGGCGCTGCTCAGCAATGCCAAGGTCACGTTTACTTCGGCAACGGCGTATCAGGTTACCGATAGCAGCGGCAATGTGCTTTCGAGCGGCACCTATACGCCGGGGCAGCCGATCACCGCAAACGGCTGGAGCCTCACGCTGACCGGCACGCCGGGAGCCAACGACAGTTTCAGCGTTGCGGCCAACAGCAACGGTCTGAACGACAACTCCAATGCGCTGGCCATGGCGGCGCTCGCCGATGGCGGCGTACTCGATGGCGGCAAGACGTCTGTGCTCGCGTCCTATGGCAACCTGACCACCTTTGTGGGCACCGCAGGCAGCCAGGCTGCGAGCAACCTCAGCACCCAGACCAGCCTGTACAACCAGGCGGCCGGCGCGCAGCAGAGCGTATCGGGCGTGAACATGGATGAGGAGGCCGCCAACATGGTCAAGTACCAGCAGGCCTATCAGGCATCCGCGCAGATCATCACCACCGCGCAGACCATCTTCGCCAGCCTGCTTCAGGCCGTACAGGGATAAGCCACGATGCGCATTTCCACCAGCTGGCAATTTCAGCAGTCGCTCAGCACCATGCTCAACCAGCAGAGCGCGCTGGCCAATACGCAGAACCAGGTCACCACCGGCAAGCGCATCAATGTCGCCTCCGACGATCCGACCGGCGCCGCGCAGGCACTCAGTCTCAACCATATCCTGGCAAGCAACGCGCAGTACACCTCGAACATCGATGCCGCCAATACACGTCTGACCACCGAGGGTGGCGCGCTGGATTCGGTGACATCGCTGCTCGATCGTGCGCGCACGCTGGCATTGAACGGTATCAATGGCTCGTTGTCGCCGAGCGACCGCCAGAACATGGCGACCGAGCTGACCCAGATCCGCGACCAGCTGGTGCAATTGGCCAATACCACCGACACCAACGGTGCTGCCTTGTTTGCCGGCACCAGTACCACCACTGCGCCGTTTACCAAGAATTCGGACGGCACGGTGACTTACAACGGCAACGACGGTCAGTTGAATACCGCCGTCGGCTCGAGCCTGCAGGTGCCGATCGGCGATGCCGGCAGCACCGTCTTTATGAATCTGCCCGCGGGCAATGGTTCGTTCGTGGCCAGCGCGGGTAGTGCGAACACCGGCACGCTGATCGTCGGCGACAACAGCGTGACTGATACCAATGCCTGGAATGCGGCCAAGGTATCGACAGGCGGCGCGATCAATATCACGTTCGCCGCTGGCGGGGCGTGGACGGCGACCGACGCCAGCGGCAATGCCATTGTCGATAGCAGTGGCAACCCGGTGGGTGGGACCTATACCGATGGCGGCAGCATCAGTTTCGACGGTATGTCGATCAATCTGAGCGGCACGCCGGCGGCGGGCGACACGATCGGCGTCAAGACCGATCAGAGCCAGGATGTTTTCAGCAGCCTCAACAATCTGATTACGTCGCTGGGTAGTGGCGCTAGCGATACGCAGCTGGCCAATTCGATCAATCGCCAGTTGGAATCGATAGACCAGGCCGAGAGTAGCGTTACCAATACGCAGGTGCTGATCGGCAATCGGCTTAATACGCTCGATCAGCAGAGTTCGGCGTATTCCGATCTCAATGTGACCTATACGTCGGCGTTGTCGGATGTGCAGGATGTCGATCCTTATACTGCGATCAGCAACCTGTCCTTGCAGTCGTCAGCGTTGCAGGCGTCGCAGCAGGTGTTCGCGCAGATGAAGTCGATGACGTTGTTTAATTATTTGAAGTGATAGGTGGGGTGCATTCGGTGCATCAGCCGCCCTATCTCGTCATCCCCGCGTAGGCGGGGATCCAGTGGCTTCGGTGTTGGGTTGTCGCGAGAGCGTGCATCGCTCTGGCTCTAGGCTTTCGCTAGAAAGTCGCCTGCGGCGTGTTTCGCCGACCTGCCGGTCGCCGAGTTACTTTCTTTGCTTGTCCAAAGAAAGATAACCAAAGAAACGACACCCCTAGTGCGCCGTCGCTGCGCGACCGTGAGGCTTGGCCGGGCTTTAGGACGGGACATCCGTGTCCCGTCCTAAAGGCATCGACGTCCTGTCGATGCCCCCTTCGGGGCCTGATCGTCCAAACCTCACTCGGCTCCCGAGGGGG
>Ga0207695_10000934_pt1 | contig 52166 bp, 55 predicted proteins | sample KBSC54metaG_FD_184354 | JGI IMG/M metagenome (GOLD analysis project Ga0207695, IMG submission 184354) | Corn rhizosphere microbial communities from Kellogg Biological Station, Michigan, USA - KBS C5-4 metaG (SPAdes) (version 2) | ecosystem: Host-associated > Plants > Roots > Rhizosphere > Soil...
CAGCAGCGTGGTCCCACCCGATCCCATCCCGAACTCGGAAGTGAAACGCGCCCGCGCCGATGGTAGTGTGGCTTAAGCCATGTGAGAGTAGGTCACTGCCAGGGGCTTCTTCCTAACCCTCAGATCTCTGGTCTGAGGGTTTTTTTGTTGCTTATTGCCGCGCCGGCGGCGCCTCGAGCAGTATTCCCCCCGGGAATAACGTGCTGCGGTCAATGCCGCCCGCGAAGCACAGTTCATGCATTACGAGTGGCGTAACTTCGCGCATGCGCCGGCGCAATTGCAGCAGCACGCGCACGAGTTGCGCGAACGCGTGCGCGAGGTGGCCGTACAGGTCGGCAACACCCGCACGCAAGGCGTTCGCCAATTCGCCGTAAGCATGACTGCCAATTTCCAGGAAATAATGGATGCTTACCAGTCGCCGCTGTGCCTGCTCCGGATACAAGCCGGCCAGAAGCAGGCAGCGATCGCCGATGTCGCGAAGCTCTTGCTTTGCGCGCGCTCCCGATTCCGCGCGTGCGAGCAGGTAATCGAGCGCGACGGCGTTGCGGCCGAGTTGCACGTCGCGTGCGTGTCCCATCAAGACAAACACCAGATAGCTCTCGAGTTCCTCATCCAACCGCATCGCGGCGTCGTGTTCTGCCTCGTGGATCAGATCGGTCCACAGCGCCAGCGGCGGCAGGTTGGTGAGGATCGCGGTCATCAAAAGCCCTTTGCGCAGCCTTGTTGATTGGATTTTGCAAATTCCGCGCCGGAAAGCAAAACGCATTGCGCCCACGCTGAATGTGAGCTGCATCGCTTTTCCGTCAAGAAATTCCGGCGATGTTGCTGCACCAATGGGTGACCTTTAGCGGCACCCGGTAGACGGCCGTTGCGCCATGCGTTTTGAGCGAAGTGGCTCTTGCGCAGCTCGCGCAGAAAAGTTTCCATGTACACGATTCCTTGATTCAGGCGATCGTCTATGCACGCACCGTTGTTTCAGGTCGACGCGTTCACCACGCAGCGTTTCCGCGGCAACCCCGCGGCCGTAATGCTTCTTGAGCAATACCTGCCTGACACGGTCCTGCAAGCGATTGCGGCCGAAAACAATCTGTCCGAGACCGCGTTTCTCGTCCGCAACGGCGAGGACTATCGCATTCGCTGGTTCACGCCGACGCTCGAGGTGTCGCTGTGCGGCCACGCCACGCTGGCGAGCGCCGCCGTCGTCATGGAACGACTCGAACGAGACCGTCGCCGCGTGGTATTTCATTCGGCAAGCGGCCCGCTCACCGCCGTCCGCGAGGACGACCGATATCTCATGAACTTCCCCGCTCGTCCGGCACAATCCATTCCGATACCAGCTGGGTTCGCCGACGCACTCGGCGCCGAACCTGTCGAGGTGTTCATGAACGTACACAACTACATGGCGTTGCTGAGCAGCGCGAAGGCCGTGCGCGAGCTCACACCGGATCTGCTTGCGGTCGCGCGCATCGATCGTCCCGGCATCATCGTCACTGCGGCCGGCGATGCGGGCTACGATTGTGTCAGCCGCTATTTCGCTCCAGCGAAAGGCATCGCCGAAGATCCGGTCACCGGCGGGGCACATTGCATGCTGGTTCCGTATTGGTCGACACGACTCGGCAAGACGGAGATCAGCGCGTATCAGGCATCGGCCCGCGGCGGCGAGCTCCGGTGTCGCGCACTCGGTGAACGCGTCGAGCTCGGAGGCGAGTGTGTGTTTTATCTTGAAGGCCAGGTGGAAATCTGAGCAGCGTGCAACTCACGGCGCGAACTTTGCGTCGGTGGCTGTCGGCAAACCGACTTTGCTGCAGAACGCCGCAAACCGCGCGTCGCCACGATACGGCAGGATAAACGGATCGGTGAGCAGCCGGCTGATCCCGGAATCGCGAGCGTCCCAGGCGCGATCCAGCCACGTGAACATATTGTCGGCATCCTTGCGCAGCCCATAGACCTCCGCGATCTGGTAGGCGGATCCATCGGCGCTTTGCGCAATCAGGCTTTGCAGTGCCGCATCCGCGGCCGCGCGATCGTTGCCTGTCTGCGCGGCGAAGGCGAGCGCGATGTCGCGCCAAATTCCCGGCGGCGTTTGCTGTGCCGTCGCCGAGGCGGCTTCGTATTCGCCGCGCCGCACTTGCATTATGACGAGGCCGGCCGCGAGAAACGACTTGCCCGGCGTCAACGTGACGGCGTTGCGCAAGGCTTGCTCGGCTGCCTCGGCTTGGCCGTCCGCGGCCAGATACCATCCCAGCCAGTACTGGACGCTTGCGTCGCGCGGATCGGTGACTCCGCCTTGACGCAGCAGCGAAATTGCCTGTTGTGAGTGACCGAGCACGCCGCGCATGCGGCCGAGTTGGGCGCTGTAAAAGCCATCGCCCGGAGCGAGTTCCGTCGCCCGCCGGTATTCGCTTTCGGCCGCCGTCCAGTCGAAATCCTGCCACTGCAACAGCAAGCCCCGCGCGGCGTGGGCCAATGCCATCGAGGGGTCCAGTTGCAGCGCCCGATCAGCTGCTGCGCGAGCTTTGACGTAGGCTTCCTGTTGTTCTGCGCCGCTGAAGAAGGTGGCACCGATGATCGATTCCGCCAGCGACATTCCGGCATAGGCACGCGCATATCGCGGATCGAAGGCAATCGCCTGATTGTAATATTCGATCGCCTGGCGGCCGTCCGCCGGGTCGATGATCGCTGCGTGGAAACGGGCGCGTGAGTAGGCGTTCCACGCGTCCAGATTGCCGCTGGGCGGGCGTTCGCTCTGCAGCATCGCGGCGCCGCTTTCGAGCAATTTCGCTTTCAGAGCGGAGGCGACCGCGTTGGTGATCTCGTCCTGCAATGCGAACAGATCCTTGTACGCACGGTCGTAGTGTTGCGACCACAGCGTGCTGCCGTCGGCGGCGTTGACCAGTTCCGCGCTGACCCGCACTTGGTCCTGCAAACGCCGCACGCTGCCTTCGAGCAAATGTGCTACGCCGAGCGCGCGACCGATGGCGTCACTGGATAGTTTGGAATCGCGAAACTGGAACGCCGAATTGCGGCTGATCACTTTCAGTCCGTCGAACTGCGACAACGCGCTGATCAGGTCTTCCGACAATCCGTCGGAGAAATACTGCTGATCCGCGTCGCCGCCTTCGTTGGCGAGCGGCAGCACGGCAACGGACGTTTCCGACGTGATGACGGCTGGCGCTGCCGCAGCCGCCGTCGGACCTTGTGGCGCCGCATTGCCTGGTGGCGGCATGCGTCCGTAACGCCACAACAAACCGGTGCCGATGGTCAGCAGCAATGCGAGGATCACGAGCTCCGTGCGGGTCACGTTCTGCGCGCCGCGCTCGCCGTGATACCAGGCCAACACCAGTGTGATGAAAAATCCGATTGCCAGCGCGAGAATCAGCAAGCGTTCGAGCACGTCCGGCCAGCCGAAGCGTTGCGCGACGACGTCCAATACCTGGATCAGCGCGAATGCGGCGGCGATGTAGGCCAGCGCCCACTGCACGAGTTTGCGTTCGCGCAGTCGCTGCAGGAGTTCAGCCATGTGCGAACGGCCACGCGTTTGCGCTATCGCGATTCAAGGCTGGCCGGGAACAGAAACCAGCGAACGGTCCGCGTCTCATGCCCATCGATCCTTGTGATAGCCGTTCGCGCCGGCCGACTGCAGTGTCGGCAAATCCCCGGAACAGCGCAAGCGCTCGCAGGTGCAAAGCGTCCGCGACGTACCTGAACGCAACTCGCCAATCTATGATAAAACGTGCGCGTCGCCGCTACCTTGAGAGTTCTGCCATGCTGCGCCTCATCCGGTTTTCGAGTCTGCTCGCGCTGATCTGCTGCCAGACGGCACGGTCGGCGCCGTCGCCGCCGGCCGATTTCGTGACGGTCGGTACCGTCAGCGCCGCTGCGGGCGCGGCGGTTGACATTCCCGTCTACGTTCGCGATACCTCCGCCACGCCGCTCGGCATCGACCAACCCTCCGGCTCGCGAATCCAGTCGTACTCGATCGAAGTAGATTATTCGCCGGCCGCTTCGGTGCAATCGGTGACGTTTGCACGCGCCGGCATTACCCAGCCGCTCACCCCGGCTTTCGAATCTTCGCCAGCCGCGCCGGGCGTGATCGGGTTGATCGACACATTTTCCGAATCGACGAATTTGATTCCGTTCACGTCGAATGCGGCTTTGCCAGGCAATCAGATTGGCGTTTTACATTTCGTGATGGCCGCCGGCGCCGCGCCGGGGAGCACGATCACACTGACGCTCGATCCGACGTTGACTCAACTCACCGACGAGGCCGGCGACGCCGCGACTCGCGAAACCGTCACCGCCGGCAACCTCACGCTCGTCGACGGCTCGATCAATGTGAGCGCGACGACACCGGTGCGTCTGCAGGAATTCGATGTGAAGTAAGGTGCCGCTTGAACGTTGGATAATGACCCCCCGCTAACCCCGGTTTTTTCCAAACGAGTCCGCAACGACCCAGGCGGCGCCGGTCAGCGCGATGTTCACCGCGTTCTCGTTCCAGATCCAGTGACTGGAGGGATCGGCGAGCAGCATCGGCACGTGCACCAGCGGTGTGAACGCCGCGAACATCACGGTGACAAGGATCGCAGCCAGGCGTGCGTGCACGCGCAACAAGATCGCGATGCCGGCGGCGACGTGGCACAGCCCCGTCGCGATGCCCCAGAACTCTTGCGAAGGCGGCAGCCATTTCGGAACCAGCGGAGCGGTCAATTCCATGTAGACGAAATGCGCCGTGCCGAATATCAGCGCGCAAGCGCCGAACGCGATCTGGCCGCATCGCGTGAGGCGAAACGCGATTCCGGGATTGATGTCGGCGTTGATCGCATAGACGATTAGTCCACCCGCCGCGATGGCAAGCTGTATGGCCAGGCTTTCGTAAGGTCCGAACTGATCGTAATGGGCGATCAGGACGCGGCCATTCATGACCAGCACGACGACGAGCGCGAAGTAAGCGGTGAGTGCTGCGGCCGCCAGAGCCGTTGTCCGTCGCCACTCGATGGCCACGCCCGAGACGAACATGAAGACCGCAACTGCATAAGCCAGCGCGGTGCGTGCCGGGAAGCCCTTCGGCACCGGCTGCCCCGGGTGGAAGTCGCCGAATGCGAAGCACACCGAGGCCAGCGCAATCATTCCCAATCCGTATACGCGCCAGCCGAAGGCGGAGGTTCTGGGTTTTGTGATCATTGGTTGCCCCCGGTCCGCAGGAGTCGCAAGCGCACAGATTTCTTAGGACGGGGAAGCAGCGCAGGGCGTCGCGAGATGGTGCGTGAAGTTGTCAAAACGGACGCGAGGACTGAAAACCGTAAGGCGGTCTTGGATCAGCCGTTGCTCAGCTTCGACCCCGGGACAAGGGCATCCGAGACGTACCCTACGAGCTCAAAACGCGGCTTACGGCCTTGCCCGGGCTCGTGTGATGACGCTGGCCGTGAGGCGAGGAAGATTGGCAGTGAAGACGTGCGGGCGGACAACGTGATCTCCACGCCCGCCGCCCGCGACATCATTGATGCTTGGGCGACGGCGTTTTTTTTGGCTCCCAGAGTTCGATCTTGTTGCCTTCCGGATCGAGAATCCATGCGAAGCGGCCGTTGGCATCGTCGCTGGTCTGCTTCAGAATCTGGACGTCTTTCGCACGCAACCGCACGAGCAACGCGTCCATGTCGTCGACCGCATAGTTGATCATGAAATCGCTGTCCGACGGCGCGAAGTATTTCGTCGTCGCGGGGAAGATGTTCCAGGCTAACGCCGGCGGATGCTTGGGTGCGTCATAACGCAGCGCCGCCCCACCCCATGCTTCGAGCGGCAGACCGAGTACGTCGCGATACCAGGCCGCGAGTGTCTTCGGGTCCTTGGCTTTGAAGAACATGCCGCCGACGCCGGTGATGTGGCCGGCGGGTTCGGCTGATCTCGCTTGGGACGCATGGGACATTAACAGAACTACGAAAGACAATAGCAGGATTGCTCGGATCGGCATTTGTGTTCCCTGCAGCATCAGATTGATGGTGAATGGAGTTCTGCCGGTTTCGGCGCTATCGTCGATTATCCGGTTGATCCATTTTGAATCGGATGTTCGCTCAAGTAGCTCGATTGAGTTGCTGTTCTTGCCAATACGCATACATTTGCCCGCCGTCCTTGGCGTGCCATTCCGGCGGGGCGACCGCAAATAATCGCGGTTGCCGCCGTTGGTCTGGAGAAATCGTCGTCTGTGTTGAAGGAAAAGACGCAATGTCTGTGGGCGACGCGAAAAGACGCAAACCTGATAATTGGGAAATCAGTGAGTTACCGCTGTGGCTCTTTCGAAAAGCGCAAGAGAATCATAAGAATTGTCGCGAGGAAAGTGCCTTCTACCCAAATAAGATGCAAGGGCGCAAAACATCGAGCCGATTGCCAACCGCGGAGTGGCGCTCGCAGTTTCTGGCCCCCGCGCGACCACTGCGACAGTGGTATTTGAATTTGCCAGTTTTTACCCACACCGGTAAATTTACCGGCAGCAGTCCAAAGAATCTGGTCCGCCGCAACGCAGACTTTCGACCCGTAGCGGAAGTTCGCGAGCGGCAGCTTTTCGGTACCGATTTGGCTAAAAGATCGCAGGCGATCGGTTGCGATGTCCTAAGACGTAACGAGGTTTGGCATGTGTTGGGTCCCAACAGTCAACCCAGATTCGAGCACTAGGCACGCGGCAATGTCCGGTACCGTACGGACTAGCATGTCGGCGCGTGGTATTCGGGGTTGCGTTGTGGCAGCGCTACGCTGCGCTCAGCCATCAAACATCTAGCCGGGGAGCACTATCACCTTCATCCTTTGCGAAGATCACCCTTGCTCGCTACGGAGCCAGATCCATGAAACTACTTCAGCACCTCTGCTGGTGCGCTTTGCTGCTCGCTCCGCTGTTGGCCACCTTGGACCTGCAAGCGGCAGGTCTGCCTGATACCGGCCAAGACACGTGCTACAACGACACCGTTGCCGACAGCGTGCCAGCCTCCGACTCCGCCAGCATCTCCAGCGATGCTGGCAGTCACCCGCGCCAGGACTGCCGCTACGGGCGCGACGCCGCGGCCGCTATGGGCGCGCTGACCAAGATCGGGGCCGGAGCAAAGGGCTTCGACTACAGCAAGATCGCCAACAACGGCAGTATGCTGGCGGCCGGCGCTGCACTCGGCAACAACCCCACCGACTGGGCCTGCACCCACGACAACACCACCGGTCTCACGTGGGAAGTCAAAACCACCAGTGGCCTGCGGGACATGGTCTCGACCTACACGTGGTACGACACAGACAGTGCTACCAACGCAGGCATTGCAGGCACGGCGAATGGAGGTATCTGCTCTGGCGGCACCGGGTGTGACACTGAAAAATTCGTCGCAGACGTCAATACCGCCGCACTCTGCGCCTACACCGACTGGCGCATGCCGACGAAACGCGAGCTCCTCACCCTGATCCATGCCGGGGTATCGAGTCCCAGCATTGACTCGACCTATTTCCCCAACACACAAGCGGCACAGTTTTCGTCGAATTTTTGGTCTGCTTCGTCGTGGGTCCCGTCGCCAGGCGACGCATGGTACGTCGTCTTCTACGATGGCGGCGATGGCGGCCCCTACAGCAAGGCGAATGCCTACCATGTGCGCTTGGTTCGCGGCGTGCAGTTTTAGGCTCTTTTGATCTTCTCCCATCATGGCACGCTACGACTGTCTCCCAATCTGGCGCGACAGTGCGCCAGGCCACCGTGCTCGAAGAGGCGGTGCGACGTTTTCCCCGCCACCACAAACAGGCACTGGCGCTGCATTTGCGCGTGTCTTCTCAAGCCATATCACTCAGGAGTTTGACATGCCCCGTCATTTTTCCACCCAGGCCGCGCTGGCGCTGATTTCACTGGCTTTTGGGGCACATGCTCAGGCTGCCTGCACCGCTGGCAACCCGAACGCGAACGTCATCGAGTCCACGCCGACCAGCACTTTTACCGACAACGGCAACGGCACCGTCACGCATGCACTGACTGGCCTGATGTGGAAGCAATGCGCTCAAGGCCAGAGCGGAGCGGCCTGCGTCACCGGTGCTGCCACAACGATGACCTGGAGCGCCGCCCTGACCGCCGCCAAGAACGAGAACTTCGCCGGTCACAGCGACTGGCGACTGCCCAACAAGAAAGAACTCGAGTCCATTGTCGAGAGCTGTGGTTTCAGCCCGGCGATCAACCAGATCCTATTCCCGGCCACACCAGCGTTGCGCTTTTGGTCTGCTTCGTCGTATGTCCTAGATCCGACCGGCGCGTGGATCGTCGCCTTCATTGATGGCGATGGCTACCCCGATCCCAAGTCCTCCTCCTACAACGTGCGCCTGGTTCGCGGCGGACAGCCTTTCGACGCTTTTGATGCTCAGATCATCTTCGCCAATGGGTTTGAGTGATCGAGAATGTCGATATGCACTGCGCTTGCCCCAACCTACACTATTCAAGCCGCTCGACTTTGGCTGCTTGTCGTCAATTTCTACTTCTTGCTGATCACCACCTCGACGCGGCGATTCTTCTGACGCCTGGCGTCGGTATCGTTGCTCGCTACGGGTTTTGTCTTACCAAAGCCTTATGTATCGAGCAGGCCGGCAACGCACCGATAAATAACGTCCTTGTGTGCTGGGCCAGCCAGAGCTCTTGCGGGCGCTGACACGTCACGACCCCTAACTGCCTGTGACGAACGACAGCCTCGGAGACGTCCAAGGAAGGTTTGAACAAGCCCACGAAGCGGTAGACTTCCTTTTCCCCTTACGCACGATTTGAATGTGAGAGAGCCCCACGGTTCGAATAGCCACCATGAGATGAGATGCGCGTGCGTGTGGGCGGTATTGCGTCGCAAATTGCAAATGGTCGGCGCGCGCGGGATGGAATTTGAAATACAAACGTTCGTGAAACTTAGATCGAGCCTCGAATCCGAGACCCAACGGCCTTGGCCGCCCACTCTGACAAGCTGAAGTAAAATTGGGCGGTTCTGGCATGGCCGGTGCACGTGCCGGTCCGCGTGAGCTTCATTGTATATTTATGGTTGTTGTACCAGCCAAATCAAGGAAGTTCATGTCGGCTCAACCAGTGACGGGCAGCTTGGGCGCCAGATGCATTCTCGTCGTAGACGGCGAAATTGAGATAAGGTTCTCGCTCGCCCAGCATCTTCGCTCGGCGGGGTTTACTGTCTTTGAAGCGTATAGCTCCGATGAGGCCTTGACGCTACTCGGGGCAATGCCATTCGATGCCGTGATTGCGGATTTTCAGACGCCGGGGGCGATGAACGGACTCGCGCTGGCCGATTTGGCCCGATCGACATTCCCTCACATTCTGACCGTTATTGTTTCTGGGGTAGACCTGTCGCACGAGCTTGAGCGAACTCAAACAGCTTTCTTCCAAAAACCCTACGAGGGCGCAGCAATTGTCGATCTCGTGATAAAGACGCTGGTCGCAAATGACAACTGAAATCAATCCGCGTTCCGACGACACACGCGTCATCCTGATACTGGACGACGATGCGATCGCGCGTAGTGCCGTTGCCGCCTATCTTCGCGAATGCGGCTACACCGTGATCGAAGCGGCAACAGAGCACGCTGCAAAGACGATGCTGGATTCGCCAAAATACGATATCGACATCGTCATCTGCGCAACGAGCGACGTGAGTTCTGAAGATCGTTTTGGGTTCTCCCGCTGGCTACGCGAACATCATTCCCACGTGCGCCTCTTAATGGCGGCGACGATAGAAAAAACCGCCAAGCTGGCGGCCGACGTTTGCGAAGAAGGTCCGCACCTGCGTAAACCCTACGATCACCAGAATCTCGTGGCGTGGATCAAACGTCTTCGTGCGTAGTACAGTGGGAAATCCGCGACTCCGTCGCTCATGCTTGATCAGGCTTTGATGGGTGGGCCATGCAGCATGACGGCGCATCACGGCTATGCAACGTTCGTGATTGTTTGATCCGAACTATCGACCCTAAGCCGCCGATCGCGAGCGGCATCTCAGCGGCACGGAGTTGCGAGCGGGGGTAGTGCGTTGAGTATCGACTCTCCCGAACTTCTGTACACTGCATGTGCTGCCCGACTTACTATGCATTCGAAGCCGGATTCGAGCCGGCAAGTTATTTGCCGCCGGGCATCACCTTGAGCGACACGAACTGGATTGTCGGCCCGATCGCGGACCTGTCGATTGAATCACAGCAGGTTGATCCTTTTCCTTTGTCAGGGAACCAGATTGGGTTCGTCAAAATCACGGTTGGCAACAAGGGCCCGTGGGACGTGAAGCATGCCGACTTCGGCTACTGCCAAGACAGCGCCTTAGCGCCGTTCACATTGAACAGCGATGTGCCGGGTGGATGTGGCGCTGCCCAAAGCGGTCCAGCTTGTTTCGCTACAGGCGCGCCGTCAGTTCAATTCGGCGTCGGTTCGCTGGCTGCGCAGCAGACGAAGTCGTGTGTCTTGCGCGTTACTGCAAATGCGCCGGTGACAGCGTCCATTGGGTTTCCTCTCTTCTTGGTCGGGGAAGCACAATCCTCAAGTGGCGAGTATCCCGTTGATCCGAACCTCGGGGATAACATGACGGAACTGGTATTAGCCCCAAGTTTCGCCAGCCCTGTACCAATTGGCGACGCAGCATGGGTCATCCCGTTGGGGTTATTGGCGATCTCAGGATTGACGTCCGCGTCAAGGAAAGGCTTTTCCGTATCAGTGCAATCGATTCGGTGTCTACCCGACTGACAGGCCTCTCGCGACCCAAAGCCGCCAGTCAGAAGGGCAGCTATCAGAAAGGCCACTACAAGAAGATGGAGGCAGACGAATCCAAGATTCGGATTACGGGACCGTCACGCGCTTACCTTGGAAAGCGGGCCCGGCCGGCAACTCCGTAAGTTTCTCATCCGCGTCGTAGAGCTTCACCGTTTCGGTGCCTGTTAGAGAGTCACCGCTCACGCGAATTTCGAACGAGATCTCGGTCCGTCCCGAGTACTTGTGCGTAACGCGGTCGGCTGTGATCTCCACCCACCGTCCGACAACGCGATCCTCTCGTACTTCCCACACCCCTTTACCATCACTGTCGCTCGAATGCGGATCGCCGGCATCCGGATTGGCCTGCTGCATCGTGCCATCGGCATTGAACACATACATGTGGTAAGGAAATGGCGCCATTGGGTCTCTGACAATCCAGGTTCCCACGATAGGCGCCGATGTCGCAGCTTTGCGGGGCGATGTTTCGCATCCCGCCAATGCGATCAATAGAAAGACTATCAGAGAGAGGGTAGCAACCTTCATTCGCGTTCCCCTTGCCGCGCGCTGCGGACGATCCAGCGTACGCAATAGTACGACAGTCTCGCGCAACGCGAAGAACGACCCCATCCGGCCCCCCGCGAGCGGCAGGTATCGAGACGGCTACAATGCCGATGGGACCGTCGACCAGGGAAGCGCTATCCGGGTGCGGTAAATTTCGAAAGGATCGAGACATGCCAGATACCATTTTTGAAGCGCTGCGCAAAAGCCATGCAATTCAGCGGTCGTTGATCAGGAAACTCCTGCTCTCTGATGTCGGCGAGAGGCGGATTAGCGTATTCACCGGTCTTAGACGTGAACTAGCAGCGCATGAAGCCGCCGAAGAGCGCTACTTCTATGCGCGCATCTTAATGGATGATCGCGGCCTGCAATCGACGCGAGACGCATTGAGCGACCACCACAAGATGGACAAGATTGTGGAGGATCTCGAAGTAAGCGATCACGGGCGACGCGGGTGGATGGCGACGGTAAAGAAGCTGTCCGCGGAACTTCATGATCACCTGCGGGAAGAGGAGAAGATATTTTTCCAGGTTGCCGGAAAGATATTGTCTGCGCGTGAGAAAACCGTGCTGGCTCGAAAATACTCTCGGGAGTACGCGCGCATGCACGTGAAGCTCGCAACCGCGTAGTCGAATAACACGTCGGTGTCGACGTCAAGCGCGCCGACGCTTGGCAATAACCGTTTACTCCGCGCGAAGTTCTGAAAGCGCGAGCTCAGTTAGGCTTTGCAGCTGTGTAATGGCATGGTGCAGCAAGGCACCGGTTGAACCAGTCAACCCGACGTTCCCTGTTCTGATCGCTGCAAAGGCTCTGAGCGCCATATCAATCAGCTATCGTTTCGGTCCACATGTTTCGTAAACAGCTGATTGCAGGTTTGCTGCGATGATCCAGGGTGGTCCAACCGCATTCAAGATTTCTTACCAAACGGAATGCGGGGCACATCATATAGAGCACTATGAGATTCATGGAAGGCGCCAAGCGCACGAGCAATCGTCAGATTTCTTGAATCACGACTGACTTTTGCGCTGAGTACTTCGCAAAGAGCCAGCAGTTCCGGAGGAGCCGGGTCGGGTGTAGCCCGCCTCAGGTCAGCGCTACAATTGCACGTGATGAGACCAGTTCGACGCACTTTTATTCGCTTGCCGCATACCGGGCAGTATTTCAGCATCATGGTCCCGTGTACTGTACAAGCTACATAGGCTTTCAGATCCCATACGGTTGGAATGTATCCGAGCGCTTCGACACATCGAGGACAAAATCGTGCCTTGTACATACCAAGATGTCGCGACGCGATGGCGCCGCACGTGATAGATGTCCACGATCCATTTGATGATGGCTGCTTTCAAGCCAGCCATCGTGCATACGGCCTGGCACACCGGGTTGTAGTCGCCCTTCTGCTGAATATTGCTGAATGTCGTTCCAGGAATCTTGTGGCAGACACTGGAATTCAGTGTGCCGATAAAGCGCTCGATCCGAGCTTTGAACCAGGGCGTTTTTCTAGGGCAGTAGAGGATTTCGATTGACTGGGTTAGGGCAAGACGATCCAGAAAGAGAGCATGGTTCTCCAACGCTTGGTCCAGCACTAACGTTTCAATCTTGCCGAAACAGTCCCATGCATTTTCAATGTCGGACACCAGTGCCAGCAACCTCTCCTTCGGCGAAAAGACCGATTTCAGACATTGGCTGACGGTCGATGTGCAGGGAGGTTCAAATCCAATACATATACCCAGAATGCAGCGCGTAAATGCATCGATCGCGATGGCGAGTGTTGGTCGACCCAATGGCATTAAGGTTTCGTCATCCAGCACCATGACATCGAGCACCGTATGGTCGAGTTCCACCCGCTGCAGCGGTGCAGTAGCAACTGCGGCGCCCAGGGCTGACCGGAATTTTCGAATGGCAGCCTGATGCCCATTCCATTCGCGGTGATCGAGTGTAAGCGGCCAGGTGATGTCGGCGGCGATAACCCTCTGGAGCAGGCCATCTCGCAGCAACTGCGAAACCAACGTGAAGGCGAGATTCCGCGCCTGTATCACTTTGCGCAAGTCCTGTTCGCCCTCGCAGTCAATCAGGCCAAGTACGGCGCCACGGGCACTCCTTTGCCATTCTGGCAACGTTGGCGCGAGCGACAGCGTCCGGAAGATGAATTACTGCGCTTGATGCACACGCCGCTTACGGCGGAGGAAACCGCTCGCACCTTTGCCGCTGACCCGCATCGCTTCAAAGGCAGCACCCCGAAGGCAGCGCAGCAATGGTGGAAAGGCATCGTGGCCGGCATGCGCACGCCCAGCGAGCAAGACAAGTTGCTGTACTCGATCGCTGTCCCGGATCGTTTGCTTGCGCTGGCGAGCCGTTACACGGTATTTGAGGGCGGCGCGCGCAAACTAGCGCGCTATCAGCAGTACTTCTCGGTCGAAGAAATCCTGTCGCGTGTGCACGAGTTCGACAGCGATGGTCGACGGCGCGGTGGTCTGGTCTGGCACACTCAGGGCAGCGGCAAGTCGCTGACCATGGTGATGCTGGCCGAGGCACTACTCAACAAGTTTGCACCCTTAAGTCCGAAGATCGTGCTGGTCACCGACCGTGTCGATCTGGATGACCAGATCTACGGCACCTTCGTCGCCAGCGGTGTGGATACCCAGCAGGCGAATACGGGTCGACACCTGCTGGAACTCTTGCAAAGCAGTCGCACCGAAGTCGTCACTACGCTCCTTCAAAAATTCGAAGCAGCCGTGAACGCGAAAGACACGGCGTTGGAGAGCGCCAACATTTTTGTGCTGGTCGACGAAGGACATCGCAGTCACTCCGGACAATTCCATGCCGCATTGCGGCGCGTTCTGCCAAAGGCGTGTTTCATCGGCTTCACTGGCACGCCGGTGTTCAAGTCGCAGATTCCGACCGTTGAGCGCTTTGGCGGACTGATCGGCTCCGCATATACCATCGATCAGGCAGTGGAAGACAAAGCCGTCGTGCCATTGCTTTACGAGGGGCGCTACGTTGTCCATTCTTAACAAGGATGCATTCGCACGCGAAGTCTCGGCAGTGCACGATCCTGAAGCGAAAGCCGAGATGATTGCCAATCGGGTGCGTCGCGCTATTCATGAGCATCTCGAAGAAGACCCCGTCTTCTACAAGCGGTTTTCGGAGCTGATCGATAAGACGATCACCGACATGCATGCACAGCGCATTTCGGAACTCGATGCGTTGAAGAGCATGGAGGACATCCGCGACCGCGTACGCGACCGGCACGCTTACGAAGATGCACCCCTCGCGTTGAAGAATCGCGATGTTGCCAAGTCGTACTACGACGTTTTGCGTGAACAGTTTTCCAACGCCGGCATGCAGATCGATGAGGAAACTGCGGCAGGACTCGCCGCAAAGATCGACGACCTCATTCTTGCGAATCGCAAGATCGATTGGACCGATGATGTTGATGTGCAGAACCGCATGAAAATTGCCATCGAGGATGAGCTTTTCGCGTTCAAGGACGCACACGGATTTGACCTGAATTTCGAGACTATCGATCGGCTCTTGGATCGCATCATCGACATCGCGCGCAGGCGCGTGCAATGAAGGCGCCGAACGCCGAAGTGCGCTTGCTAAGCCTCGGTGGTGAGGAATCTATCGCATATATTCTCCGACATACGGGTCGGCGCAAGTCCGTTGGCATTTTCGTTGAGCCCAATGGATCGTTGTCCGTCCTGGCGCCCGCCGATGCGGGATTAAATCGTGTCGAGCAAATCCTGCGGCGACGCCAGAAATGGATTCGGCGCCAACAGCGTGAGGTTGAGGCATTGCCTCCTCCGCCCCAGCCACGTGAATGGGTTGCTGGCGAAACCCATCGCTATCTCGGTAGACAGTACCGCCTGAAGCCGATCGACGCGCGGGAGGAATCGGTTCGGCTTCTCGGCGCTTATTTTGTCGTCCTTGTGCCGAATCGCATGGATCGGGAACGGATCAAGGCTTTGATGGAACAATGGTATCGCGAACATGCGAGATTGCTGTTCCTGGATCGCAACACTCCCTAGTTGGCAGCGTTGTACGATTTCTTTCAAGGCGGGGCGAAAACGCGTTCAAGTTGTACAGTTTATTATCGAGTTGTACGGTTTATTAGCTCCTACCAGCGCGACAGCGGACGCAGGAAATGATGAGCGATCCGCGCAATCATCTCTTTCGATTCCCCCAACAAAAAGGGCCCGCTGGGCCCTTTTTGTCTTTTTTCGACGCGCGGTTTTCGCGCCGCGTTTTCGCTTATTCAGCTCTCCCGGAGCGAAGCCGTGCCCGCCACCAAATTACGGAAGGAGATGCAGCCTTGCATTAATTTCCGTATTTTCCTTGCAGCTTATGTGCAATTCCTTGCAGCTATTTCGATTCCCCACAATTGTGGGCGATGGGAATAAATGAAAACGGCGCCCGCGCCAATCCTAGGGTTGCGCTCTTCGCATCCGCGAATTAGTGAAAAGCGGTTTCGCGAAAAGATGAAAACTTGAGCCCGCCTTGCGCTCTCTGCAGTCCTTCGTCATTGCGGCGCGGGCGGCACGCGGCTTACGCCCCTCTGTTGCTAGCGAGTTCTCGAGCTGGAGCCCGGAGGCTGCACGGCCGACGGCGTGGCGATCCACTTTTCCAAGCTCATAAGCGGCTTTTCGCGAAGAGAGCTCGTTCGCTTTTCCCTTCCTCGCCTCGTCGACTGGAAATGTTGACAGTTTCCAAGTCGAGGACAATCTGTAACATTGGCAGCGAGGGTTGCCGCTTCCGGCGGCGTAAGCCTTCATAGGGGGCAAGATGCGGCGCATCTTCGTATTCGTCCTTTTGGCGGCACTGTCGGGCTGCGCTTCGATTGATGTGGTACCACTGACCCCGAATGGCAGCGAGGACCGCTCGCAAGAGCACGGAATCCGCTATTTCCTGCCAAAGCCCTATCTGCTTGTCACAGAACTGCCGATGGTTGGCCCGGGAGACCAGGGTGCGCCAGCGGCAGCTGGCGGTGCCGGCAAAGGCGGTGGCAAGGATGACAGCAGCAAGGGCGACGGCGGAGGCGGCAAGGACAGTTCGGCACAGGCCAGCACACCATCGGCGCCGTCGTCCGATACATCTTTCAGTGCCGCAACAACGCAGTATGCGGTGAAGTTGATCTATCTGCCGGATCTCGGACGGCCGATGGCATTGAAGGTCAACTCAGGTCTCTTCGGCACCTCGAGCGTCGCTCCGACTTTGACAGACGGATGGATGCTGACCTCGCTCAACGGATCGAGCGACAGCGGCGCCGCGGCAACTCTCCAGGCCCTGACGGGTTTGATTTCGGGAGGCGCCAGTGGCGGCAAGAACGGTGGCGGAAAGTCTGGGGGCGATAAGAATGCTGCTGGAGGAGGTCCGCCGCCGATATTCCTTCCACCGTGGGGAGAGAGTGTGCTGCCGCCAGGTCTGTACGAAATTCATTTCGATGTCGGCCGGTCCGTCGACGGGCTCAAACCACTCGTATACTTTTGCAAGAACGGTCCTTCGTTGCCCCTTCCGGAAACTCAGCAGCTGGTGAACGGACGTCAATCGGAATCCAGAGTGCAGCCCACGCCGTGTCGCCACGAATAGTCGTTGATTTCTGCGAATAACAAGAAGGCATCAGCGGAGGCTTCGATGTTGCGATTCAACAACATCGCTTTCCAAGCAATCTTGTTCTGCTGTTGCTTCGTGGTTCAGTCATCGATGCTCGCGAACGAGCAACCGCCAATACCGTGGGTCGTGAAGGCGCCGAGCACGCCGATAGCCCTGGATCCGCACCAACCGGCGATTCCCATAGCGATCGTCGTCGGTTCCAAAACGTTGAGCGATATCGACGTGGCTAATGTCGATCTATACGAACAGTCGCGACACTATCCCCTATTTGCTTGGGGGACGCGGCTCTGCACCCAGGGTACGGGTACATGTCAAAAAGTAAGGGGACCGGTCTCCTCGCATCAGACGGTATGGTTGCGACCCGCCCAAGATGCTACGACCGACCTTCTGGCAGGACATTACAAAGGGACCGTAGTTCTTGCGGCGACGACGACAGGCGATCCCATTAATGAAACCGTGGCCGTGGAAGCATTTGTGACGACCGACGGCAGCATTGCACGCGGGACCGCCTTCGTTCTGGCGGGTGTCGTGATCGCTTTTCTTGGCACCACCTTCGGGCGGACGCGATTCAACCGAGGAGTCCTGTTGCTGCCGGTCGCTGTTCTTCGCGAAAAGTTGCAAGCAATGCGTCGATATTTGGCGGTCTCGTTGTCAGCGCATTTGGACCAAACGCAAACAACGCGACGGGTCCTGGAAGAGCAACTGGGAAAACTTTCGGAGGAAACCCTCGAGAACAGACACTTCATTCCGCGCGCTCTCTCGCCCGCTTGGAGTGTCCAAACCACCGACACGGACAAGCTCCAGAAGTATCTCGATGAGGTCGAAGCGAAATATGAGCTGCTGCGAACGGTAGTCTACGATGGCATGGCAATCGCGTGCAGCACGCCGGATGTTCAAGAAGCTGCGCTCGATGCTGTCATGAAAAAGCTTGATTCACTTTCAAACCAGCAATCGGACCTCGCGGCGGCGAGGAACGCAATCGAGGCTGCCCTAAAAGCCTTGGCTGTGGCTGTCGCCCCGCCCGGAGGCGCAGCTGCGCCGGAGACTGCCGATCGTATCCGCATCGAACTGCAGCACATCAGTATCTTGTCGTGGATCGTTTTGACGATTGTGACTACGGTGGTCGGTGTCTACGTCATCGTCGCCGGAAACCTTGGCTTCGGCATTTGGACCGACTACCTTCAGTGTTTTCTTTGGGGACTGGGTCTTCCGACGGGGGCGGCAGCGCTTCAGCAGCTGACCGCGCAAACTGCCGGTAACGCAGTGGGCTATTCGATTCAAAAGTCCTGAGATTCCCGTCTCTAGCTCTGCATTGGAATCAAGTGCATGAAAAACCTTCCTAGTTTCCTGATTCCGCTCCAACAGATCGGCCCTCCGAGCATGCAACCTGCAGTCGGTGGAGGGGCAGTTAGTTCAGGCTCCATTCGCCCGCCGTTCGCCGGCCAGTCCCAGCTTCAGACCTACTGGTGTTGGGCGGCAGTGAGTGCCAGTGTCGCCGACTTTTATGGTGGCAATTCGTGGACGCAGTGCAGCATCGCCGGCGCCGAGCTCAATCTTGCTTGTTGCGGCGATCCGACCGCTGCAGCCCCGTGCAACAAGCCATATTACTTGCAGAGAGCTCTGACGAGAGTCGGCCACCTGGCAAACTGGACGTCCGGGAATGTCGACATTTCCACCTTAAAACAGGAAATCGGCGGAAGCCGCCCTCTCTGCTGCCGGATTGAGTGGGCGAACTCGGGTGGAGATGGGCACTTCGTCACGCTCACTGGTTGGTCGATAGACGACACCGGTATAGAGTACGTGGACGTCGAAGACCCGTTTTCAGGATTCGTTCAACTGCCCAAGAAGAAGTTCGAGTCTGGCTACTACAACTCTGGCGACCAGTGGACACATTCCTATTTCACGAGCTAGGGCCATCGACGTGTGGTCGGGAGGCAAGATGACAATCAAGGGCACCGAAGGTCCGTCGCAAGGTCTGGATGTCGTCAGACAGGCCTTGAAGCATCTCAGTCCTCGCACGACTAAGAGGCTCTCCGAGGCTTTGACTCTCGGGGGCGCTCAAGCTGCACAACCTATACCTCTGTACGTCATCGGGCTCGACGAGATTCAAGACGACAATTTTTTGTCGGCGGCCAGTATGGCCGGCTGGCGATACATGTTGGTGAACGATGATCCGGTCGCTGCAGCAGATGTCGATGTATCTGAAAACAACACAGTTGGTTTTTCCCGTCTCATCCATAGCACTCACGCGGCCAGTCTTTTGAAGGCTTCGCAGAAAGCAGACAAGGAATACGGAAAAGCGGCGATGGAATACGAGCCTAGGATTCTTGAGGTGCCCTCCCTCTACCTATCTGCGCTGTGGCTTCATGGCGAGGAAGATCATTTTTTTCCTTATGCGAGTGGAGAGGCGGGTGCGATGCAATCGATGTCCGAGGACCGTGACTTCGTGACCAAGGTCTGCAAGCAAGCCGAGAACAAACGGCAGTTGCGCGATGAACTAAGGCTGCTCGATGATGCAGTTGCCAGAACTAGAACCAGAGATCCTTACGCGGGCGCGTAGGCTGCGCGTCGTCCAAACCGCCCGTTCGATTCGAAATGCGCTGGCAGCTGGAGCAGGGCATCTCAGGGAATCAATTTCGCCTTCAGAGCCGGCGTGTACTTCTTGAGCAACTCGCGGTGATACCAGCGGCAGAAGCCGAATATAGCTGAAGCGAATAGCGTAGCTTCTAGGACCGCATTCGGAGATGCGCCCTGCTGGGCTGCATAGTAGATGCGCGCTGCAACGGCCAGATACATGGCCCGAAGGCCCCAAAGCACAAACCACGTTAGCGCAAGCAACAAAGCCAGTATCCACGGCGGCCACTTTTTTGGATTCTTTCCTTTGATACCCAGACCCCTGCGGACCTTTCCAAGCAACGATTGCTCTTTCTTGGGCATGCAATTTCTCCGGTACTGGTTAATCTTCTGACAGGTTGAGAAGCGTGGTTGTGTCGCCGCGGTGACTATCTCCGAGGACCGCGACCGAATACGCCAAGTATACGATCGCGCATCCGTATTCTTAGGTCGGCCGGCTCTTTCCAGACGACATGATTGAATTGACGCGTATCGAAATGCACCGCGCCAAGGTCGTCTTCGCGAACGCACCAAATGACGCGGCGCCCTAACCCTAGCGCGAATCCGGCCTCGAAGTAAGCACCTCGATTCTGTGTCGTGACGTCGACCACGACGAAACGCGATTCACGGATTTTTGCCATGATGCGATCGTCGATCTTGTCGGCGTGATGGGCAGTATCGACGCGCTCCGGCCGATACCCCGCATCGCCGATACCCGGGAAAAGCCCTTCCGTCCAAGCTGCTGCCAGCGACCCGTCAAAAGACATCGCCACAAACACGAGATCTGTCGAAAGCGGATCCGCCATGCTCAGCTGTTCGACGCGCTCCCAGCCGTTCGGGGTTACCGTCCATTCTGGATCCATCGTCTGGCACGTCACCAGTTGCCGCTGAACCAGCGCATTGAGGTGGTAGTTGAATTCGTCGACCGTGCTGCACCATGCCAAAACGTGGTCGCACTCTGCGACGAGCAGCACGGGCGATCCGGGGAGCTTGGTGAGTGCAGCCAAGGCCAGGATGAGCGCGTTCTGCTTCTGGACCACCCCCTTCTCGCGCCACGTTCCCTTCAGGTATTCCAGATCGTCTGCGCTGAATTTGTTGTCCAATGAACCGGAGAGCGTTGCGTGACGAAGTACGCAAGCAACTCGCATTGCCCATTCCTCGCCGTCATGTTGGAGATTGACCTCCGCCTCATGCGAAATCCGAAAATCACCGCATCGCGGACAGCTAACGTGCTTCGTGTCACTTCGACTGGCAACGATATCGGCTCGGTCGATGTTGCAGACGGGACATTCGCTCACGGGTACGACCCCTCAGGCTCAAGTGTTGGCGTCATTGGGAAACCGACAAGTGCCATCCGAGGCATGGGCTATTTGATTGACCGGGTGCCCCGCGGCTTTTCCTTGCCGAGATGACGATCAATCGCGGCGGCAGTGCGCCGTGACAGATCGCCAGCCGCCAATCCTAGCTGTCGCTCCAGGGCCAACAGTACCGTGAGGGACGGTTGTCTGTGCCCGTTCTCCAGGAAGGAAATGAAGACCGGATCGACCTCGGCGCGCTCGGCGAGAGTCTGCTGCGTGAGACCTGCTGCTCCGCGCGCTTTCCGTAACTCGGCGCCGAAGGCGGTGGCGATCGATTTCGCCTTGCGTTTGCTTGGCATGCCGCCAGCAGACGCGAAATGTTGCCTGACTTACATAAACTATAGTAAAAGGATGATATCCCTCCCGGAGCATAGCAGCATGCGTCGTACTTGCCGAGGCGTCCTCTTATTTGCGCTGGCCATGTCAGGATGCACGACGACGAATCGACCGCTCCCGGATGCCGCTCGCTCGATGTCACTCATCGACTATGTGCAATCCCTGCGCAGGGAGACGTCGACGTTGCTGGACACAGTAGTAACGCAGATCACGACGCCAACGACGGAGCAGGCGGACTATCGCGCATGGGGCGACCACTGGTGTCCCAGGCACGTGGAAGTCCATTCGACGAACGACGCCGTCAGGAAGGTCGCGGAATTCTGCGGAATGGCGGGTGGCTGGTTTCAGGAACCGTATTGCCGTTCGTCGACGGGGCCGGAGCGAATCCTCTTTTATGCGCAGTTTCAGAGGGGCGTCGACTATTGCCAGGGCGCTGCAGCCACCGTCGCAGTGCAAATCGTCGAGCCGAAACCGGGGATGTCGGCAAGTGCCGGATATCTCGCAAAGCTTCATGAACTCGGATATCGATCGCGGGACGAGGCCAAGCTCGCTCAGACCGTACAACGGCGAACTCAAGAGGAGGCGCAAGCAAAGGAGCAAGAACGGCTCGCGCAGGAACTGCCACTCCTTCGCACCCGCGGCACGCGAGTATGCAATCGACAGAACGGAACTCTTTTCGTCGGCTACGTCGAGGATATTTCCGGCCCGAAGATCCAGGTCGGCATCCATGAAGCGTATGTCAACGCGGGCAGCTCCGGTCGCGGCATACGCAACCCGAGTTACAAGCCGGAAAACGTGTGGGACTTCCCGGAACACTGGTACGTATGCGAATAGCAAAGCCGACGGGCAACATGCATTCTCAGGATCTGACCGCAAATCTCTACTTCGCAGCCGCGGTTCGCTTGGCTGCCGATCATTCCTTGACCCGGCTCGTCCCGCTGGATGCTTTGTCCGAGCCGCTTTCTCCGCACGACAGCTTCTCGCAGCGGATCCTGCTGTCCCTGCAGGCACTAGGGGTCATCGAACCGGAACTGTCGATGTCGAATGCGGAAGACTGGTTGATGGCTCGCGACTGGATCGATCTCGGCCTCGAGAGCTTGGCATGGCGGATACGATGGTCGCCGCGCGAATGTCGCGATCGCCATGCGGTTGCGAGCGAGTTGCTGAGAGACATTGAGCCATCGGAAGAGGTACTCGGCGGCTTATTAATGATCTGGGAGGACTTGGCGCTGGCCGAGGTCGCGCAATACGTGCGATGGACGCTTGCGAAATCGGGGTACAACCCCGATTGGGACCAGACGGCGATCGGCAGCATTCGCGACGCGCTGCGGAACTTCAGCATATCGCAACTCATGTATCTCGTGACCATCTCGTTGCGCACAGTGTCGAGTACGCACCAGCAAGGCGGCATTCCATCGGAGCGCCTAGGCCGAGTCTTCGCCGACGCAATCGGCAGCTTCGCTCGCCGTGCAGTTGCTGAGCGCTGGATCATACGCGGCATGGCTCGGCCGAACGAGCTGCGAGTCAGCACCATCGCCGCGATGTTCGCGCACGACGTGACGCGCCTGGACGACGCGTACCTCACCCGCACGCCCTCGATTGTCGATTTGTACGATGCGATGACACGAGCTCGTTCGATCCATTAACTACGCACGCTGCCTAGCGAGATACAACATGCAGTTGTACGGTTCGTTCGAAGAAAGGGGTTACAAATTCGAGGCATACATTCCAACTGATGATTCCGAACCGGTCGCTTTCGAGCTGCGAATTTTCCTCGGCGAGGAACTTAAGCACTCCCTGTTGATAAGCATGGGCTACACGCCCGTGTTCGGTGTGGACTCGGGCGACGTCGCCAAACTCGAATGGACAGTCGATCAAATCCTTCACCTCCTTCCTCCTCCGGACCAATTCGGCCCCCAAACAATTACGGCCTTGGAGAGCGTTGAGGTCGAGGCGGGCGGGAAAATCGCGCGGGAAGAACAATGCCGTCGAAAGGACAGGCCCGAAAAAGATATCGGTCGATTCGAGTACACCGGCGATTTGTTTGCCAGCACGTTCGTCAGTCTATTCGACAGTCGCGCAGCACTGGATCAGTGGATGAGGACGAAATTGCCTCAACTTGGCGATCGCACCCCCGCAGAAGCTCTGCGTCTGGGAATGGCTCCCGAGGTACTCAAATGCATCGGTCAGCTCGCTCAAGAGAACGAGCAGGGAGATGCTTCCAAATGAGGTGGGACCCGGCGCCGGGTCTTTGCCTCCCAGGCAGCATTTCGAGGCATCCCAGCCTTCAGCGACGCCCAGGCGTCCGGGCGCAGATATTCTTCCTTTTTCGGACGGAGCGACGCCATCAGCGAACGGCTCGCAATTTCGTAGGAAAAATCCTACGCTTCTTTGCTTCGATGGACGTCCGCGCCGGCAAAGAGTGCTCACAGCGCCGATACTATTCGACACTGATAATGTTTACAGTAGGAAGCTGCGCGGAGAATCGGTATAGGCTACCTAAGGGCGCGCGGGGTACGCGCCAGGGATTCAATTTTTCCCAGGTCGATGAGAACTATGCCGCCGCGGCAGCGGATGAAGAACCGTGCGCTTCTGGTCCGGATATACAGGTTCCAAGCTCCCCGTTTCTCGTCTAGTCGTTTTTTTGAGCGCCTGAGGCAAACTGGTTGAACAACTTGCACTGAAGGCGATGAATGTTGGAGAAGGAACCGATATGACGTCTCGCTTCTTCGGGCAGCGCTTCGAAATTTCGCAACGACGCCGAGTCGCTGCGCTGCTGTTCATGTCCATATTCTCCAGCCATTCGGCTCACTCAAGCGCTGGACTCAGCGGATTCGGAGTTTCTCCGCCTCCGTCCACGCCGCCGGCGCAAACCGGACCGTTTCCCCTCTCCACAAAGACCACTCTGGTCATTCCGGCAGGTTCGGAATTTTGTGGAATCGACGACATTTTCAATAATGGGTTCGAAGCCACGACGTTTGTACTCTCGTCGCAGCTTACCGGCGGCTTGGCATCACCCGGCCTCACACAAGACATTACAGGCACCGGTTCTCTAAGCGTGACGATCACATCGCCGAGTTCCGGCGCGAGCACCGGCGAAGCGACTGTTGACGTGAGTGGAACGTTCACCGGTCCGATAAACACAGGCATTACGGTCAATGGAGTTGTCGGCTATGTCGCCAATGGAGCGTTCCTGGTGCCTAGCGTTCCCCTCACGTCCGGATCTAACGCCCTCAGCGCGACTGCGACGATCTTGACCGGAGCTACCGCAAGTTACGGGGGTTCGGTCACAAAGACGGGCTCGCCCTCTGCGCTAAGCATCCAGGTCAACCATGCAACCGGGTACGCGCCGTTGGGCTCGAGCTTCACGTTCTCCATTGGCACATTGCCGAGCGGCTTTCCGGTACAGAACGTTTCCATCACGTTCAAAGGCACGGGCACCCCAGATTACTCAGGGTCGTCTCTCAGCGGTGCACCCACAAGTTACACGTATACCCAGGCGGGTCTGTACAACGCGACTCTGAGCGTCACCGACACTCACGCGAATACGTACACAGCGTATCGTCCAGTCCTCGTCCAGGACCTCGCTGTCCAACGCGGCATGCTCTGCGACGTCTACGGCTATCTCAAGGATCGTTTGAACGCTCAAGACGCGACGAATGCGGCGAACGCATTTCAATCTGTAGTGAAATCGAGTTATCAATCATTGTTCTTCACATTCGGTTCCAACATGCCGACGGTAGCCCAGAGCCTGGGTGTCGTCGTCTCCGGCTTGCTGGGCCAAGGATTCGCCGAGTTGTTTATCGTCAGAGACAACGTCGCCCAACAAACGCGAGCCGAATTTCCGATGCGGCTCACACAGGGCGCCGATGGCGTCTGGCGCATCTCAGAGATGTGAAATGCTCCGCAACGGTTCTCCAAGCCTTCTGCTGATGTTTAAAGCGCTAATCGTTGGCGGGAGTGTTTGCCTTGTACAAACGGGCAACACCGAGGAAGGCGGTTTTTCCGTAGAACGATTGGAAGCCCAGTTGAAGTCGTCCCAACAACTCAACGTTTCTGGCGAACAGATTTACGAGATGCCGATCGCGCCTTCTCGGGCCCGTCAATACGAGACCTTCGCGTTGAAGTTCGACCGTCCGACGAAGCGAATACGTCTGTCGTACTCTCGGTTTGCAGAGTGGGACAAACGAACCGAGATCGAAGCTTGGGGTACTTTGGACTGCCTCAATTTGTTGCGCATCGACCGCACGACGCCCGACCTGTATACGGCAAGATCCTCAAACTGTCAGCGACTGGGTGCCCTCTATTCATCCCTGAGCGAAGGAACGCCTGTTCCGTCGGCGCCCTTGGCGATTCTCGAAAACGAGGTCGAAGGAACGGGCCTTCAACGCGGCACAGCTACTCAAGGCGTAAAGACCGAGACCCTCGCCAGAACGAATAACGTTTTTCTGCAATTCACCACCCCGATCGGATCCGAAAGTGAAATCGCGCGTTATTGGTTCAGTCCGGACGGCTCCGCTCTGACAAACACGGAAAAGCGAAGCGGCGATCGTTTCCGCGCACGCGGACTGTTCCGCCACGATGCTCGCCAAGTCCTCGATAGCGACTTCTCTTTCACTCCCGACAAAGCTGCGATCGCCTTGTCGGATTTCGCGAAAGACCAGAACGCCGCGCGATCGCGCGTCGAGGCGCTAGCCCGCCAAGGCAACAAAGCGGCGAAGGCGGCTCTGGTCAGTAGCGACCCGGCAATGGCAACAGCGTTGTTCGGTGCTGTCGATCAACGCGCGTGGAACATCCTGGAGGAATTGCAAGCTCTCGGAATGCCGGCCGCCTACACGACGGCCGGACAGATACTCGCTCGATCCAGACCGGAGAACCTGCCGGCGTCGCTCCAAGCAATGTCGCCCAAGAGTCGCAAAGAAAGAGCTCGCGAATTGGTGCTTCAGGGCGCCAAGCGGTGCGATGGACAGGCACTGATCGAGTTGTCGCAAGGAACCGACATCTTCGAGTACACGCCACAACTGCAGGCTCGAATGTCCGCCATCGACGCGGACTGCACTGTACGCAGTTCACCGCGAGAAGCGAAAAGCGCACTCGAGCGCTTTGCAGCTCAATGGCCCACTTGAGATTTCGGACATGACACTCCGACGCCTATTGTCGTGGTCAGCCGTTCTGATCGTTCTCGTCTTGTTGGGGTATTCGCCCCAATACGCCGATTGGCTCGCCTCATACAGCGCAAAAACCGGCCGTGTTATCGACGAACAAACGAAGACCGGCATTCCCGACGCCACAGTCGTCAGTCGTGGCTTCTGGAGCTCTGGCGGTCTGTATACAACGTCTTCGTCATGCGTCTATTCGGTCCTCGCACGCACGGACAAAAACGGTATTTTCGACCTGCCGCCCGCCTGGGAAAACTTCACGCCGGGCGCGCCGTGGTTCGGTCAACACAATCGATGGGAGATCACGGCGTTTGCTCCCGGATTTGTCTTCGCGGGCGATACAGAGCGCATGAGCGCGAACCCGCAGAGTCCTGACCTTGGCAGCGCAGCACGTTCCGTTGCGTTCCAACGCAAGGGAACTTCGATAGTCGTCTCGGACCTTCTCATGGAGAAGGCGAGTCTGCCACTGGAACAAAAAGTACACTATTACGCGCACACGACATTTTCGGACGGCTGTCCGGAGATGCAGAACGCTGAGTTCACCGCGTTTCGCAAGCGCATTTTCGAGGACCTCCGTTCGAGTGTGTGTTCTCTTGATTCGGTCGCGACGACAGATGCGGAGACGGTGCGAGCATTGCGATCGTTTTCCGTCCGCCTGACGGAGCGCGAAAACACGGTCTCCCGATTCGATCAGCGCTTTGCAGCCCTTGATCCGGCGTACGGCCTGATCCTCAGCAACCAAACTCAAGACCACCGATATCGCGTTGGCGATCTTTGCGAAGTAATGACGGCCATGGAGAATCATTCATGAGAGTTCGTGCACTGGCCCTTGTGTTGGCTGGCGTCGTGTGTCGTGCAACCTTCGCCTATGAAACGGAAACGCACGCTCTGATGACGAATCAGGCCTACGTCCGATCCAACTTGAATCCTGCGAACGGACAGATCATCCACAACCTCGGGTTGGATCGGCTCGACAGCACCGATCCATTCGCCGCTTATTGGGACGTTCTCGTCAATCTCCCGCAATATTTCGATGAGCCCCCCGGATCCGCCGGCACAGCGCTGCCGTTTGTGGATGCGGTTTTCCCGGGTGTTTTCGAAGAGTGTCAGATGCAGGAGTTTCTTGCGCTCCAGCCCGGAGATATTCGCCACGACTTGTTTGTGAACACGGTGGACGCTGTCGGCGGCGGCTACTTCACGCTTCCCGTCCAGAACTGGCTCGTTCGCGGAGCCATCCGCGAGGACGATTTGGGAACGGCGGTAAACCTCTATACGTACGCGGGTCAACGCTGCGGTGCATTGGACATCCTGCCGACCTCCGGCAACTACGTTCGTGTGCTGAACCACTTTTACGACCCGATTTTCAACGTCAGCCTCACGTGTCCGCTGGGCGGGACGTGTCAGAAGTCTGTCGACTGGGCTTTGGGAGTCGTCGACAGCTTTCCGACCCCGCCGCAAATGCCTCAAGTCGATACGAATCGACGGAACCATTTCAGCTACGAGGATGCTCGGAACAACTTCTGGTGGGCTCTCACAAAAGAGACAGGCTTGTTGACCCCGCCCTATATAGCGGCGAATCGCAAACTCGACGCGAAAGAGCGAGCATATCGTTGGGCAAGTACTTTCCGGATGGTCGGAGACATCGTGCACTTGCTGCAGGACACGTCGCAACCTCAGCACGTCCGAAACGATCCTCACAGCGGGTTCCAATCGCCCGAGCAGCAGGCTCTCGAGGGATTCACAAACGCGCGAGTACTCAGTCAGCCGGTCGGATCCATCGGCGGCGCCGCCGGCGATTACCTGCGGGAGTTCTTCGGGGCGGACCTGAGCACGATCGTCGCTGCGCCGCCACTCGGCGCGTATCCGATCGTCACCATGGCGACGCCGGTTCGCTTCTTTACGACTCGGAACTACAACGACACTTCCTCGACGAACCCCAGCTCGCGCTTTGGCCTCGCGGACTATACGAACCGCGGCTTGTTCACCGGAGGAACGCTCCCAGGCGCATCGACCAATCCCTATTCGTTTCCCCCCCAGACCGTTACGGGAGCCAACGGATACACGGCTGTGCCGGTTCCCTGCATGCTGCCGAGCCCGAAGATATTCGCGCCGCCTCAGGCGGTATCGTGCACGCACTACACACGCGCAATTCCCGACACCGTAGCGAGCAGCTATTCAAGTCAGGACGTTCTTCCGGCCGGATTCACCGCGCCCCCCGTCGTGGCGGACGGCGTGTTTGCGCAATCCATTGCTTCCTACGCCAACGGCACGACGTATGTTTCTCAAAAGGCCGTGGGCGTCGAAGAGCTGATCACGACGGCCAACCTGACGATCCCTCGTGCCATCGGCTACTCGACGGGAATGATCAACTATTTCTTCCGTGGCCAACTGTCGGTCACGGCGCCTCCGGACAAGATCGTAGGCGTGCTGAACCAGGGTGCTCCGCACACCATGAATTCGCAGGGTTATCCGTGCGCCGGTGGTTCGGCAAGCGACGGATGTGCGTTATTCGGATTCCAGTCCATTCGGGTGAGTGTGAAGAATGCGACCGCTGCGATCACGGAGAGCGGTTCGGCAACGGTCATCGCTCAGAACCTCGCAAGCACCGCCGTAGGAAGCGTCACGGACACCAATTTTCACGGCCCGTATCTGGTGGCGGTCGCGCGCTATCATCGCAACAGCTGCTACAAGACCGATCTCTCCGGTGAGCCGTACCAGATCTACAATCCGACTCCGCCAGCGACCGGCATTACGCAGCCGACCTGCGGCTCCGGTCAGACGACACGCACGGCATACCAGGAAATCTCCGTGTCCAAGTCGGCTGGAGTCACAGCAGCGCAGCTCAATGGAAGTTCGCCGGTAGAGGTGCATTTCGACTTCAGCGCAGACCCCATCCCCGTCAACGCGACAGATCTGTTCATTCAAGTCGTTTATCGTGGGCCGATGGGCGATTCGAATGTCGGATCCAACTACGTCGAGCCGGATGGGATTGCGCTAGGGACTCTCGACGTACGCGAACCGACGTTCGTAGCTTTCTGGAACAACACCGACTACTTCTGGAATAACAGCTGGATCCACGAGAACACGACAAACCACAACGAGGGCATCGAATCGTTCTGGTCGTGCATGGGCGGTTTTCCTCTCAAGATGGTGTTCGAATACGACGGCGGCATTGGGACGCCGGCAATGATCGACCCCATCGTCAGCTCGACAAAGCCAGGAATGGTGCGCCTCGCAGCAATCTACCCGCCACCCGATTTCGCCGGACAGCTCAAGAACATTCAAGGTACGCCCGTTCACTACCCTGGCGATCAGCAAATCGCAATCGAGCAGTCGCCCACGTCGGGAATGTTCCGCCAAGCGAACCTGGAAAATGTATCTGCGAGCACATTGAGTTCTCCCTACGCAGGCTGTGCTTCGGGCTTGCCAACCGCCGCGCAATATTGGTGCTTCGATCCGATCCAGAAGCGGCGCGGGCAGCTTTTCGGAACTCCCGATATTCCATTTTTCATCAATCTCTCGTTTTCGACTGCAAGCGATGTCGATTCGGTGCCGCTTCCCGTGTTTACCGGTACAGTCCCGCTCACCACGGGAACAGTCCGGTTCGATACCGATGCCACACTTGCGAGCTGTGCGGCCCAACCGGCGAGTGCGTCGCCGAATTCGATATACGAGGCATACCTCAAACAAGTCGAATTGATTCAGGAGGCTCGCGATTTGGGTGTCAGCGAGGAGACCGAGGCACCCCTGCAACGAGAGGTACCGGAGTCTCAACGCTGATACGGTTAGAGATGAATTGGACCTTGCGGAAAGTACGCGCCAACGGGTGAGGTCGATCGTGCCCATTTCGTTCCCTGAAGCATCCAGTGCTGCGAGGACATGGAAGGTTCGTTGGGAAGCCGTGAGCGACGGGATGGGCGGCGGTCAAAGCGATACGAAAATCGTAGTCGATCGGACCGGGGCATTAGCCGGCAAACATTTCCTCAAGATATTGCGCAGCCAAAACGATCCGGTCCGGCGCCGTCGAATGTTCCGGGAAGTGACGGCCTATCAAACGTTGAAACACCGTGGAATACCACAACTCGTCGATACCAATGCCGATTGTTATGAGGACATCGAGCATAAGCTCTATCTTGTAACCGAATTCATACAGGGGCAGACGCTCGAGGAGCGTATCGGTGCGGGCGTGCTCGGCTTCGAAGACGCCGTAGCACTCGTTATGACCCTTCTAGAGACGGTCCGATATTGCCACGGCGAAACCGTTCTACATCGCGACATCAAACCCGACAATGTGATGCTGCGATCAGGTTCGATCAGTGATCCGGTGTTGGTCGATTTTGGACTTTCGTTCAACAAAACCGATCCCTCGGCGATGGAGACACTCCCCGACGAGGAAGTCGGCAACCGATTTTTGCGATTGCCCGAATTCAATCCGGGCAGCGTCAACAAACGAAGCGACGTGTCGGATGTGACGCTCTGTTGCGGCATTCTTCAGTACGCTCTGACGGGCCTTATACCAGGAGGGCTGTCCACCGGATTTGCCCAACGTCCGCATCAGCGCGACGATATTCGTCGTGCGCTCGAGACAAATGTTCCCGAAGCGAAACGTCACAATCTATTGCGAATATTCGATCAAGGTTTCCGCGACGATCCGGAACATCGCTGGCAAAGCGCCTCGCAGTTGAGCGAGGCGCTTCAGAATCTTTTGCGCGCGGATCGCGAAGAGGCACTGAGCATCGACGAGATGGTGCAGGCAATAGAGCGGGAGGTGCAAACTCCGCATACGAGATCGACGACCGCATTGGTTCACCGTCGCGAGACACTCAAGAGTTCCGCACTTTCCCTTGCTCAGCAAACAGTGCTCCAAATTGGTCATGGAACGGTGCAATTGGTCCAGAGCGGGGCGGAAGGCAACCGTCCGTTCGATACGAGGCTGGCGATCCAGAGAAAAGATCTCCCTCAACAAGCAGAGCGGTGGCTCCATATACGGAATGAGGTGGAAGGCGACGAGATTGTATTGAGCGGCACTCCTATCGACGACAGTAGTGTCGAGGCCGTCGCCCGCTTTCGCTTTAGCGTCGCCGACGAAGACAACCACAAACTGCGCTCCTTCTTGACTGCGCTGCTGGTGCCCGAAATCTATCAGCAGCTGAAAGGAGTGAACCTGGACTTGCAGCGGCGAACTACAATCGAAAGCCTTGAGCCATTCGACGAAAAAGTTCTTGTATTGAGTTGCCAACATGCGCTTGAGCGCGGAACTGACAGCTTTGAAGCGAGCGAAATAACGGCAAAGGACGACACTGTAAACGGTGCGCGCCTGTCGGAATCATTGGATGTGCTCGAGAAAGAGGATATCTCACGGCCGCTCGGTTCTCGGGAGCCGCCTACTACAGCGCCAGCGAGGAAGGATTTGAAGCCTACGCCCGGGCTTATATAGTGGACTATGACGACTCCCGTGACCGAATTTCGAATCTCGTGGCCACCAAGCAATTCGCGAGCAATGAGGATCTACAGAGGGAAACAGGGCTTCCGCGGCGGCTGGTCGACCATATATTGACCCAATTCGAGTCGCAGGGTCTCGTTGGTTTGACGAAGTTCGACAACGACTATTGGCGTATTTCGCATCTCAGCGCAACGTTTCGCAGAGCGGCCCGCCGTTCTTCCTAATCTTCCCTGCGCGCCGATGCGCTCGAAAAATTGCTGAAATGTCTTACCGACATGCGAGCAGAAATCAAGAACGTATCGGTGCGCGCGCCGGTCGTGTGTGATCACGATTCCGGCCGATCGTGATCAGAGCGCTGGACAAAGTTCATAGCCTGCCGAACGCGAACTTTCGACCCGAAGCAGAAGGTCGCAATCGTCAGGTACAGGCGAACATATTTGAATCGAAGCGCGAGCACTCTGCGCGAAGAGGTATGCTATGCATCGGCTGCGTAGGCTCTTGCCGTGTCGAGCAAATCAAAGAATTCAAAACCGCGCCGCGAGAAATCCAAGGAGGGATCGAGTTGCGATCCGATCGCTGCCCTTCGGCCTGAATTTGAGGCGTTGGTTGCTAGAATGAACACACCTCGCGCGCGACGCGCACTTAGCGCACTTCTTGCTGCGACCGGGGCAGAGATCGGAGCTGATGCTGTCGCGTACGCAACAGCCAAGTCAAAGACTCGCAAGTTGGGCCGGTAACTCTTCGCAAGTAGCAGCTCGGACCGCTCGCGACCCATTTCTGCCGGTCGCGAGCGACGGCTTTCGGGTAACCATTTGATGCGCGCTATGCGTTATCAATGAGAAGCACATCCGAGACGGGCGACGTTGCGGGCACCGTGGTTGCGTGCTCAGGGAACGTGGCCGTTATGGCCTCTTCGCCTCGGCGCCGCGCCTCTTCTAGCGAAGCGTAGACTGCCTTTGTTTTCGCAACCGGGGTGGTCGCATTGCTTGGGTAGAAAACTTCAACGTAGAACAAGCCTGATGCCTGGTCGGCAATAGCCTCAACCCGATAGTCCATCATGCCACGCAGGTTCCCGATTTTCTTTCCCACCCTACATCCCCAACTTAGCGGTATATTCGTCGAGGGCGAAGCAAAGGATGCGCCATCGGCCCCTCGGGCCCCTGGGCGGAGAAAGCACCCAAGAGCCTGCAAATTGCAATGTGATCGCGAAATGCTCATGCACTTTGAGCGCTTTTGCGAACATGTATACATCCATTCACCCTACATCCGCCAGCCCGATCTCAAGCGGCCGGGGAGTAATGCTGAGCGAACTCCAATGACTGAACTGAAGCCCTGGCGGATATTGGTCGTCGATGATGAACCCGAGGTGCGCAGCGTTACGCGCTTGGTGCTCGGCGGATTCGAGTTGGACGGTCGGCGTCTGGAAATTGTCGAAGCCGGATCCGGACACGAGGCGCGAGCCATCCTCTCTCGGGATTCCCGATTCGAACTGCTGATCGTCGACGTGGTCATGGAGACCGAAAGTGCGGGCCTCGACCTGGTGAAGTTCGTGCGCGAGGAACTCAAGAATCGCTTTGTCCGCATCGTGCTGCGAACCGGCCACCCCGGCCAAGCACCGGAACGCAACGTCATACGCGACTACCAGATCAATGACTACAAGGAAAAGACAGAGCTGACGGCGAGCAAGCTGGAGACCATGTTGATCACAGCGCTGCGTAGCTATCGCGACATGATGGTCATCGAAGCGGCGCGGCAGGGCCTGGAGCGCGTCGTAGAGGCATCGGCAAACATCCATTCGCAGCATAAGAGCCACGAGTTTGCCTCCGCTGTTCTCGCGCAGCTTGCCGTATTGGTCGGCTTTCAACGCGGCGCCCTGTATTGCATGCTGCCGAAATTCGACGGGGACGCCTCCGTCCCGATCCAGGTCGCTGCAGCCACCGGCGAATTCGCACCGATCGTATCGAAAGTTCTGGATCAGAATCTTCCCGAACCGATGGTGCAATCGTTTCGTCGCGCGATCGCGGAGAAGCGCCACGTCTTCGCCGAGGGACATTATGTCCTGCATTTCACCGACGCGAACGAGTCGGAAAGTCTTCTAGTCGTCAGCGAGACGGCACAACTGACCGATCTGGACCTTCACCTCATCAAGGTGTTCTGCACGAACGTCGGCATCGCATTCGACAACCTGCATTTGAACCAGGACCTGCTCAATTCGCAACTGGAGATGATCTGTCTTCTGGCGGGCGCGGCCGAGACGCGATCGCGCGAGACAGCCAATCACGTAAAGCGCGTCGGACTTCTGGCGGAATTCCTCGCGCGCGAGTACGGGCTCGACGAGAAAGCTGCCGAGCGCCTGCGCTACGCCGCACCATTGCACGACATCGGCAAAATCGCTGTACCGGATGCGGTTCTGAACAAACCGGGACCGCACACGTCCGATGAAGCGATCATCATGCGGCAGCACGCCGAGCAAGGTGCCCAGCTACTCGAACAATCTCGGCTGCCCTTGATCAAGTTGGCCGCCGAAATCGCATGGTCCCACCATGAGAACTGGGACGGAACTGGCTATCCACGCGGTTTGGCCGGTGACGCGATACCAATCGGTGGCCGTATTACGGCTCTAGCCGATGTGCTCGATGCGCTCGGCAGCCGTCGTTGCTACAAGGACGCATGGAATGAAGAGGAGATTCTTGCCTACATTCGCTTACAGCGGGGCAAGAAGTTCGAGCCTCGTTTGGTGGACCTGCTCGTTGCGAAGTGGGACTTTGTTGACGTCATGCGCCGCATGCTCCCGGACTGATCCTTCGTTCGAGTTATCAGCTAAAGAAAGTGAAGCGATGTTGCGTTCGGTGGCGTCAAGCCACGTTCTGGCGCATTACGACCCGTTGCGGTCAACCACTTCTTGCGATTCGGCGCCCAAAAGCAGTCACTCGCGGTCCACTGCCGCGTTTCGATCAATCGGGCTCAGACCGCCGAGACCGCCCCGTTGAGCGCGTGGGTGTAATCTGCGTTGTCGAGACATCGGCGTGACCCAATAGCTCCTGGACATTGCGAATCTCGGCGCCCGATTCTAGCAGGTGCGTAGCGAAGCTGTGGCGCAGGCAGTGACACGAAACGTGCTTGGCAAGATCGCCGCGGCATGCAGCCTCCCTGAGCGAAGGCGAAACTAGCGCTTGTAGCTGGGCAGCTCGATGCCTTTTGCCTGGGCATCACCAACCGTCGATTGGAAGGTCAAGCCAACGTCTTCGTGACGCAGCCCATCGATCCACGACAGCTCGACTACGTTGGTCAGATTGCTGTGGTGAAACTCCACTTTGCTGGGCCGGTAGAGTCCGACAGGTTGCGTGATTCTCTGGTCCGGGGCGACTCCCAACAGGTTGAAGGACAGGCCTTGGATGCTCATCCATAGACCCACGATTTCGTTGGCGGAAGGGAGGGTGAGCGGGCTCAGGCCGAACTCATCGTCGCGCAAGACCCTGTCGCCGAAACAATTGGTGAAATACAACCCAGAACCTTTCGGCCAAGCCGTCGGGTCACTGATCATCGCGGTGATGTCAATGCTCGGGTGGAACTTCGCTGGCAACACGTCCCCACCACGCGCCAAGCTATTTGCATGAGCGAAGTTGAATAAGGTCTTGAGCATCCATCGCTCGACGTCATGTCCGGAAACAAGCACCTTCAACCCATCGCCGCTTCGATTGAGGTCAGCCCGTTCCAACGCAGAGAAGAACTGGGCCGCCGCAGTGTCCAGCGGCGAGAGCGCACTGTTGTGCCATTGGCACAGGCACTTGCACTGAAGGTGGTCCAGGCCAATCTTCATCGGCTCGCCACCTTTCTGCCAAGGCAAGCCAGTGACGGTTAGCTGGTTCTTTTTAATCACGCTCAGCACGGCGCGTGAAATCAGGTGCTCCTTGGATTTTTTTTTGCGGCAACTCTTGGTGCTGCCGAAATAACACCCGTCGACCTCGGCATCGTTGTCGGGGCTAACCAGGATCACCGATGACGGCTGACGGACGTATTTGCGCCCATCGTAGCAACACTCGCCGGCGGACTTTCCTGATTCGCAAATGCAATGCTCTAATGCTAGCGAGGCACGGTTTCGTTTTGCGTCGCCCATGGACAGCTCCGGACCTCAAGGTATCTGGCTGCAATGCAAGCCATCCCGACACACAGCTTCTCAGGAAATAAACCTGCAGTCGCCTGCCCAGGACCGCAAACAATGTTTCAATAGGACAGCTTTGCAAGTATCTGTCCTATCGCTCGCGATGAAGACCGCCAGCTCCCGAGGCGCATGCGGCCTCATAAAGTGTTTCCCGAAGCATCTAGCCAAGCTACTGAAAAGCAGCCGCTAGCCACTGGCCGCTTTTGGGCCGGTTGCTGTCGATGATCATTTCCGGAACGGCGATCAAGGTCGCCGGCACACGGAGTAGCAAGGCGCGGTACGAAGCCCACCGTCGTCGTTTGAGGTCACAACTCGTGGCCTCAAAGCGCCGAATTTCCCGCGTGAGGAGTCGGAACAGAGATTACGAGGTTGTCGAACGGAAGCTTTCCGAAAACGAGCTCAAGTGCGTCGACGTGTGATCGACGAACGAACACGCCCATTTTTGGCGGCAGCACCAGGAGTCCCGGTACCGGTATCGATTTCATGCAAATGGTGACCATCTGTCTTGCCGATTTGCCAAGAGCCATGCCGAGTTCGCAAACAGAAACGTATTTCTTTCGGAATTGCTCGAGGGACGTCAAAGACACATATCTGAGCATACCTACCTTGCGGTCTTCCAAATGACCCCTGCGAGCCAGTTCGGCTGGGCCGTAATATCCGCAGAACAAGCAATGGGGAACCCACCCGTACGCGATCCATCCTTTTTTCTGGACGCCCGTTGGGCGGTATTCGACGAACATTTGACCGAGGTCGACCACAATATCCGAAAAGCAATCAGCGCCTTCGACGACAGGGAGTTGCTGGGCAAGGCTCAGTTCCACTAGAGACACCTTCAACTTCGTGTCGAAGCGACTACTGTGCATGATGTCGCCCAACCGCCAAGGCGACTGCGGATTTCGCACACACGCAACATTCCGGGATGCGCTTAGGTCCAGGCGTTCCCGTGCAGATCTGGTACGGACCAGCGAGAAACCTTTGCAGCATGCAGCGCTGAGATCCGGCAGTACGTTTGCTTGGATGCAGGCGTGGAGCGTGCGTACGGGAAGCCCGATAAGGGATGCTGCCGCGCGTTCATCGATTCGGGACCACGCCCGAGCAAGCTCCGCAAGGTCGGGCTCCAATGCGACAAACATTCGTCGCCCGAGTCGTTTGATCTTGATTTTTCCGGAGCGAGCGATCGCCCTGACCGAACGAGGCTCGATTCCGAGCCGTTGTGCTGCAACGATGGGTGACGCCCACGGACTCTGCCACCCGAACCGTTTTGCATATCGAGGATCGATCAAATACATGAGGTCGCTCTTCTCGAGAAACGCTTGGATACCGTCGGACAAGAACCGGAGCGAATCGCTTGCGTCGAGGGATTCCTTTCGTTTGTTCGAGAGCAATGGTTCGCGAAATAACAAGTGCAGCAACTCTTTCCTCGATAGCGATTTCTTATGACTTTCGAGAAGAGCGACGAATCGCTCGGGCCACTGTGCCAGGATCCGACCCGCGCGAAGCGCGTCGTCTTGCCGGGAATCCTTAACGGAATAGCGAGTCGACTCAGTGAGCGCAGCAAGATTGCGAAGGAGACGGGCAAGGTCTCGTAACGTCAGTTTCCGCAATCCCTCGATCGGAAACCCAAGGCGATCGGCAATCGCCGGACTGTCCGCATGCGGAAAAAACAACGAGCGCAGCAAGCACACTGTCGCGAGTTCCTCTTCTTCGGGGGCGACGTCGTTGCTGGCCTGAATCGGACAACCGCAATTGCATGCCCCCATGGAAGCCCTTTCCCAACTGATCTGTTTCCCGCACCTTCCACACACGGAAACTCCGAAGAGTCGATGAACCGGACACGCGCGAACAAGAGTCAGTCCCCACGATGAGTCGACCCAACCATTTTCTGCTACGCATTTCGGGCAAACCATCGGACGTGCAACAGACCGGCGATCCACGCTGCCCAGAAAGGCCACGCCATGTACGGTCTGGAATGCGGCCTTGCAATCCAATTGCCCCCCAAGGGCGCGAAATGTTTCCGGGTTCCATCCCGTAAGCCGCGACAGACTTTCGGAAGGGAAACACAGGACAACTGTCGAGCGATACGGCTCGTTTTTTCTGAGCCGTTTGCACAGCTCAATTGGTGTCTGGAACCCGTTTGCCTCCGACAGACGCAGCAGATAGCTGATCGGGAGTTCTCCTCTCATGGGTGCAGGAGTCACCGCGAGCCGGCGCAAAACGCGGGGACAGTTCACGATGACTTCTTTCGAAACGCTTCTCGGACTGCTTCTTTCCTTGCAGCTTTTGAACCGCGACTCTTCGATTTTTTCCCGTCCTCCCGGGGTGCCGCCTCACGGCCGATCTTGAGTACGTCGTTGATGGTGTCTTTCTCGTCTTTCCAGCTGAACATGTCGCTAAAGGGTCGCTGATTTGTTGGAATATCCGAGGAATTAAAGACGCTTCGCATCCACGCGGCGAGCAGAATCTCTCGTGTAATGTTCTTGGTTTTTTGCTTTCTCGCGATCTTAATTGCGCGACGAGAGATCTTGACGATGAACCCGATGCGGCCCGCGCAGGCGACATACCATTGAAACAGGCCGTTCTCATCCAGCGGAGGAAGAGTGAACTCTTGTTCTAGGCTGAGATACACGCCTCGCACAATCTTTGCGAACTGCTTTCTGTCGTAGTCCTTCCGCCAATCGAACCGGCGAAGTTGTAGCTTCGCATCGAACCGGTTGTAGAGCTGTTCGTTGCGACGGATAGCTGCTTCGCTGCGCTCAAGGCCGGAGATAACCAACGCGACTCTCATCTGAATGACGAGCCTCTTCAACCATTCGGTCAGCTCGTACTGGACGGTGCCGCCTCTTTGATCGGTGAAGTGATGCAAGTCGTCCAGGCAGATGACCCGTACGCCAGTGTTTTTGGCGAGGGTCGCGATTCGTTTCAAGAGCTCGTCGGCGGTCTCGCCCTTCAAGGGCTCTTCTCCAAAGGCACTCAGGATCGCAGCTGCAAGGGACCGGATCGTCGGCTTTTCGGGAACTTCGACGTAGACGACCGGCATAATCAATCCCTCCGGCGTCCGAGTCGGCAAATGGGCAGCTACAAATTCGGCGAGCAGGCGGGTCTTGCCCAGCCGCGATTCGCCGAGCAGCAATACGCAATGCTCGCCAAGGAAGGCACTGTCGATCTCGAAGAGTTCCTCCAGGACTTCCATGATGTCTTTGTAAATTCCATGTTGAAGCAATAGTCCATCAACGAGCGGCTCGTACTTGTCGTCGGTCTCTGGAAACAGAATCCGTATGAACGCAGGCATGTCGTCCGACTTGTCGTCGACCGAATGCTTCCGTAGGGTCGCCTTGGTATCGCGAGTTTTTCTGGCCATGATCTGTATTACCTGTGTGGAATAGCAGTTCTTGTGATCGTTACGTCGTCATCGTCGTCCGTATCGCTGAAGGCGATATCGACCTCTGGATCCTCCGCGGGCTGCGCTGAAGGGGGACACGTCTCGCATACCGTCTCGTCTTTTGGAGTTGTGGCCGTGTCGTCGCGACTCCCCGTCGGCTCAAATATTCGGTTGCCGTTGCCGAGAAGAAATCGCGACGCACGGGCCGGCAGGCAGTAGCCATCGACTCCACGTGCTTTGTCAACGATGTCGAGGAGACGATGCTGGGCCTCCATCCAACCCAAGGGATTGTCCTCAAGCTGTTGCGCTCTTGCGAATTCGCGCGTGACCTTGTGCTGGTACAAGGTGAGGTTATTGGCGTAATCGAAGCACACGGCTTTTACCTCAACGATCTCGCCGGTCTTGGGGTGCGTGATACCAATAGTTCCCAGGTTCATGTGATCGAAATACACGCGCGCGTCGAACTCGGCGCCGCACTCGTATCGCATTCGGGTGACCTCATCCGAGTTCCAATGAATATCGAGCTTTTCGACACCGATGTGGCTGATGCGCCGAATCTCCGGCACGCGGCATAGTTGTTCAATTTCCTGGGCGCTGCACGGGAGGAGAATCTGGTCGGGCTTAGTCAGTGCTCGCCACGCGGATGCGGGCGAGCATTGCAGCGTCCGATGCGGACGTGTGTGGTATTCATCCATGATCCAGATCGCGATGATGCGTTCCAGGTCGCGCCAACAAATGACCGCTTCGGCGACGGGGTCGTAATCACCCTTTTCGAAAAAGTTCGCGAACGTCGTGCCAGGGACGATCCGGCACAGATCGGAGAAGCTCCTTATGAATCGTTCGATCTTGCCCTTGTACCAAGGCTTTCGTCTGGGGCAGAACTGAATGACCGTACCGGTGACGTCGCTCAGAGGTTCCAACGCGTCGGAGTGATTTTCGAACGCATTGTCCATCACGAGCGTGTCGAACACGCCGTAACAAGGGTAGATCCCGACCACGCCCAAGGTCTTGTAGAACTCCGAGTCCTTGGGAAGGATCGCCCTCTTCAGGCATTCGAAGAGGGTGGCCAGGGACGGTGGCTCGAAGGAGATGTAGTAGCCCAGAACGTTCCTTGTTCGGACGTCCATACAGACGTGTAGCCAAGGTCGACCGATCGGCATGCCAAGGTCGTCGAGGACCACGAAATTCAGTTTGGTTGCGTCCAGCTCAACGCGCTCTAGCGGACGTTCGGCGAAGACGTGTTTGAGGACCGCTCGAAACTTACGCTGCGCTGACTGGAGGCTGTAACGGGCCGCGTACTTGTCGAACTCATCGAGCGAGTAGATGTAGTCCTTGAGTCTTTGCAAAGGCGGAATCGCGAGCTTGGCGCCATCCGGCCGGTTCTGGTTCTCCGCATTGATACGCGGGATGACCTCTGCGTAGACATGCGCGATGCTGTTGCGTTCCGGCGTCAAGTACTTCTCGTCGACGACGTCCTCGATGATGCCTTGTACTTCGGGGTTTGGTTCTTGTTTCTTCTGCCCCTTGAGATCGTGTCGCGGCAGGAGCGCGCGAACATCGCCGCCGTTCTTGAGAAGTTTCTCGTGCCATCTCCACAATGTTGTGACCGCAGGGATTTTTTCCGGAGCCGGTCTGCCGTAGATGTCAGGCCACGCTTGCCTAATGACGACTTCTTGTATCGGCGAACCCCATGGGTAATCGAACGCCAGCCTCACGAGCTTCGTGTCCTGGCGCGCCTTCTTCAGCTTTTCTTTGGCTCGGATTTCTTCCGATTTCGTGTCGACATGGGCTTTGTTTTTCCGTCTCGTCAACCGAAGCGGACGCACCGCTGCTTCCTGACACTCTTGGGAAACATTCCTCGTTTCGTTCGCGGCCACTCTGAAACGCACTTTGCCGAGACGATACTGGGCGAGCAATTGGGTTGATGGCATGCGGCTGAGTTCGCCGCTAGTCATGCATTTCAGCTCCCAATCGCCGCTGGGAAACAGCTCCACCAGACGGTAGAGCTTGCCTTCGCAGTCGATTACTTGGTGACGGGCAACAGTTGCAACAGCCATGGAGATTCTCCGGTGTCGCGCTTGGAGTGCCAGTAGAAGACTGTGTCGTCCGTGATCGGTTGGCGCATGTCGAGACCTACCTGTCCGTCGAATACGAGTCTCGCAATCGGCCAGCACGGATTGCGCAACTCGCCGAATGCGCCTGTCAGTTTTCGAAACGTGACTGCCGGGTCGCTCCGGAAGACCTGACGTGCTCTCTCAAAAATTCCGAGCGGAAGCGGTCGGCGCGCGTGCTTGAATATCCACTTTGCGTTTTGCAGATAGCCGAATCTCCGGAGAGTGCTGCCCAGCACAACCCGATAGTCGTATCCCAGTCGATACAGATGTGGCGCAAGCGCCGCACCGCGTTGCAGTGCAAACTGAAGTTCTCTGTCGTCGTCTTTCTTGAACTCAACGAGCAAAGGCTTCGGGAGGCGACCTTGTGCGTGCGTGTCGGGTATATGGGTGTACTCCGTGCCGTCGACGATGTAGCGAATCCTGCAAGGTTGCTCGCAGAACGAGGTCACGCTCGGCGACACGTCCAGCAGTTTCACGCCGTCGCACTCCACATCGGATTCTGCATGGACCCACCGGTCGAGCTTGATGCTCGGGACTTTCCAGGTCGGGATCGACCTCGCTCGGGAGATAATTTCGCGCACACGCAATTCGCCGGCTTCAGGCCACTCGATAGTGCATGACTGCACGTCATCTGCACTCGTCAGGTCCGGTCGTTCGCCGTTTCGAGCGAGATCGGTCGAGTGGGTCGGGGCGGTAGATCGGTTCCGGTGCTGGAGACCGGTTTGAGGGGAGGTCGCTGTGCCGTCAGCGGCCAATCGTCGAGTCCCCGGACGAGGCGTTCACGACCTGTGCGGAAATCGGCCGCACGAAGAAAAGCGATTGAATGGAAAGGAAAAAAATGGTGCCGGTGGCGGGGCTGCAGTCGCTCGAAGGATGACGGCGACTACGCACGGTGGAGTTCGGAGAAACCAAAATCGGTACTTCTCATTCGCCCAGCCCACGACCGGAACGGGCGTAAACTAGACCGAGCGATCCCCGAAATTCAACACGGGAAAAATCGGCATTTCCGATTTTTTTCCGATTGACTCGACCATATGCCGCGTGGCAGGCCAAAAAACGGAGAAATCGACCGGCTGGTCGCTCTCTCCCAGTACTGGTACTTTCGATTGTCGATGCGTTTCGACGATGGGCACCTCGCCTATTGGCTGCGTAGCCATGAGGAATGCGGCCTTACCGACACCGAAGGGCACAATTTTCTTGAGCACCAATCAGCGATCACAAAAAAGCATGCCAGGCGCATCGATTCTCTCGTTCCCGGAACGTTCAAAGTGGCCCAGTGGCCTTGGCGCGAACTCTGCGAATCGCGTCGGGATCCTGGCCTTCTTCGCGAATCCGAACTAGCTCTGGCAGCTTCCAAGCACGATCGCACAGACTTCGATACCGCCGCGCGCCAGCGTCGGGAGAATCCCGATTTCGCGCCGATCGCAGGCGCCGCTCTGTGGGACGCAGCGGACGATTTCTTCGGCGCATTGCTCGAATATAGGTACGAGCAATGGAGCACGAACAACTATCGCGTTATCCGACTTGCCTGCAGTATGCTGCATCGTTTGAATCTGTCGTTGCATCATCCACTGTTGCAACAGTTGAAAAGCGAAATCCTGTTTCTGATCATGCGTATTCTGCCGAACCATTTTGAAGGCGTCGCGAAGTCCGAAGCGAATTTCCTGTGGTTCAACGTGATCAATACCCACGATGTCCGGTTCGATACTCTACCGGGCCGTAGCAATCTGCGATCCCTCGCAAAAAGGGTTCTCATGGACCCTGCTTGACCGCAAGCCGCTTGTCTCGTCGTGTTGACTGGTCAATGTTGATGTAGGGTTAGGAGATCAAACAGCGTGTTCGGTCCGAAAATACTTGCTCGCACGCTGACTGTTCCAGTACCCGGAACCGGCGGGCGAACGTGGCAATATCACCCTCGAAGCGATAGACATTCCAAGGTCGCATGCTGGGGCCTGCTCTTCGATTTGCTTTCCGAAGACGGTGTGTTGAGACAGCAGGCAGCCGCGGGCCGCCTGGGCTTCGGCATCAACCACGAAATGCGCGATTTCGCCCGGAATAGGAAGAAGAACCTCGATCTGGTCATTTGCAAGCGCGATCCACTCGCGGCGACACCGGCGAAATTCATCGACCTTGTTCGCAAGTACGGAATCTCTCTCACCGAGGATGAGCATCGAAGGCTCGCCTCGTTGCCCGACCTCTTCCAAGCTACGCCAACCACCGTCCTTGTCGCGCTCGAGTCAAAGGCGTGCATGACGGAGCACAGCAAAGCTCGCCCTCGCCTTTACGACGAGCTCAACAGCAGCCATTTGACGATTCACGGCGATACGGACGATGCAATTGCGGCGGGATTGGCCGTTGTGAATGCTGCCGAAACTTTTGTTTCGCCGCTTAGAAATTCCGGACCGGCCGATGTCCTCAAAGGCGACCAAGTCACTCGGCACAGACAGCCGAAAGCTACCGAAGTGGTTCTGGAAAAACTGCAAGAACTTCCGCGGCGCACACGGCCAGGCGAAGTCGGCTACGATGCGTTCGGCGTCGTCGTCGTAAAGTGTTCGAACGACGAGCGTCCTTGCACCGTGGTCGAGCGGTCGGAATTGGCACTGCCTGCAATTTTCGAGTACGAGCAGTTCGTCCGGCGTTTATCGCAAATCTACGCGACGCGTTTCGCATCGGTCTGAGTGTTGTTCTCGGCGGTCACAGCAGCGAGATGTTTCTCGACGGCTGAGATGAAACCGTCCGCGAAACGCAGCGTCGCAATGCGCGTTCGCGAAAGGAAGCCTGCCGTAGCTCTCACGCTCAGTGATTCCACCGGGTAGTTCAGGAACGAAGCCAATGGTTCGCTACGTATCCCGAGCGGGTCCACACTGATCGCAACTGCATATCGTTTCTTGCCGTCGCCGCGTGCCGCCTTCGGAAGAGCGCCTTTCGATGGGAACTCCCGCTCGTCGTGTGGCCGGTACTTACCTGGCTTAGCAAGGCGTCTGCCGATCCAAGCGGCGACGGGAACACTCACGGCGCTTCCGACGAGACCCCATCGCGAGGACGGGCGGGCGACCCGCTCGGCCGGCGCGGTCCAGTCCGGCGAAAATCCTTGCATTCTTTCGGCATCACGAATGTTCGGCTTCGCGATCAAGCCGCTCGGCAGAAGGATCGCGGGTGGGGAAGGGATGCCTATAGCCGAACCATTCTTGAGTGTTGGAACCGCATCGACAGCCCAACCGAGACCGCCTCGCCCCTCCGTCCAATAAAAGCCATGAGCCAGCTCGCCGATGCGCGTGACAGGCCTCTTGAGCGGCTTGTCGTCGACGAACAGGACATCCGCGGGATCGGCAACCTTCGATGCCAGCAGGAATACTCGTTCGCGCCGCTGCGGTACCCCGAATCCGAACGAATCGACAACCCGCCAAGCCCAGCGGTAGCCGAGCTTTTCGAGCTGGCCCACGATGTGCAGCATCGCTTCTCCGCCGCGCAGCTGGAGCATGAAGGGCACGTTCTCGAGAAGAATCCAGTTCGGTTTAGCGCGGCGAGCCAGACGGAATACTTCAGATATGAGACCGCTTCGCTCGCCATCCAGGCCACGCGTATCGCCCGCTTGGCTCAGGTCCTGACAGGGGAAACCGCCGAACAGGAGCTCGGTCTCCGAAGGCAAGCTGCGGAGCTTTCTGACGTCGCCGGTCAGCTCGACGTCCGGTAGCCGTTCGCGCAGAACCTCGCGCGCGGCAGGCAGGATTTCACTAGCCAATACCGTTTCGTGGCCGGCACGTGCGAGCCCGACTTCGAGCCCGCCGATGCCTGCGAACAGTCCGACTGCTTTCATGGTTGTTTCGGATTCCTCGGAAACTTGATTGTACGTCCTGATCGTCTCGCCGGCTGAGTCACAACTGACAGAAAGCGCGTCAGACGACCTTGCAGCCGGCGACGATCTTTGGTCTGGCACTGCCATACCACCATGACGCGCCAGCCCAGCGAGCGCAGCTGACGTTCCTTGCGTTGGTCGCGCCTGCGATTCGCTTCGATCTTGTCGATCCAATAGGCAGCACGCGTTTTCGGCACGGTTGCAGCTGGACAACCTTGGTGACCGTGCCAGAAGCAGCCGTGGACCAGAACGATCGCGTTCCGACTCGAAAATACGAGATCGGGCGTTCCCGGCAAGTCGCGTCGATAGAGCCCGTACCGGAAGCCTGCCGCATGCGCTGTTTTTCGAACAGCGATCTCCGGCTCCGTATCGCGGCCGCGAATGCGCGACATCAATGCGCTTCTCTCTGCAGGCGAAATTCGATCCGTCATGATGGAACCTCGGCAGCAGCTCCTCGGTACCACTGATCTGCAATCCCGAGAGTCTCCCGCAACGCCTCGCGCAATGCGTTTGGTCGCGGAGCAGATGCATCGAGAGTTTCGCGGATCTTGGCGGGGATACCGTTCCAGTCCGGTAGCGGCGTAAGTCGAATGACGCTCGCTTGATATCGTCTCGAGCCGCCTCCCAGCCTAGGCGCGAACACGTCGCACACGAGATCGAGCAGGCCGCTCGCCAGCACACGCATCAAAGCACGGTACGGCCATACGCGGGAGCGGATCATGTAAACGCCGTTGCTCGGCAGCAATCCGCCCGGATCGTGCGCGATTCGTGCTGTCCGAGCAATGCCGGCGACTAGGAGTTTCTCATCGGAAACATCGCAGCGCCGCAGCCTGTCGATGGGCTCGAACCAGGCCCGGTCAGCACGCTTGACGCATGCCCGCTCCTTTAGCTCAGCGCGGTGGTGCGAAAGGTGTTTATAGAGAGCAGCATCAGTCGATGGGTTGACGACGCGTTCCTCTCGATCCACTGCGAAAAGCGCATAGGCAGACGCTTGAGCTAAACCATTGGTGCCGATGTCGCCACCGGTGACGAGCGGCACCAGGTATTTTCGCGGAACAGGTGGGCCAGAAAGGGGCAGCTTGAAAGCACTGTGCCCGAAAGCTGGACCCACACGGACCGCGCAACCGGCATCTTCAAAACTCAGAAACTCGCGCTCGAGAACGGCAAACTGCTCTCGTGCGTTGAGCTTGGCGCTTATGGGCCAGCTTCGGGACCGCTTCGGACCGACGATGGTTTGCGGGGAGTTCTTGCGCAACACTGATAGTGCTGCGTAGGCGCCGACCCGACGCGAATAGACCCCGTCGTTGCTCTGGATAGGAATATGGGCGACCAAGCGGGATCGCTCCAGCATGCGATCGCGCACACTCGCACCATGCACTGCGTAAGGCCAACGATCGTTGCACAAGAAAGCGGCTTGTCCGCCGTCGATCAACCATTCGATCGAGCGCGCCATGAACGCGATGGAGAGATCCGCTCCGTCGAATCCCAGTTCGGCGTATCGCTCGCGCAACAGCTCCGGTACGGCGCGAAAACGAACGTAAGGCGGATTAGCTACGCAGTACTGAAATGTCGGGGCGGGATTCTGCGTCAGAAAGTCGTCATGGCGGATCCACCCGGAAGTCAACCTCTTCGCATCAGCCCGGCCGACACCGTGGGCAACGAGCACATCGAGCAACCTTGCTCGAGCCGATGCGCACGCGTCTGCGTCGATTTCGAACCCCAGAAAGATATCGCGCAAGTCGGCGATCTGCACCTTTGCACGTTTGGCCGCAATGCATACTTGCCTTAGCGCTGTCGCGAGGAGGACTCCTTCGCCAACCGAGGGCTCGAGCAATCGATTTCCACGCAGTCCTTGCGAGGCGCTCCACCCGGAGGCCTTCAGAACATGGGGAGCAAAAGATTCGTCCGTGTAAACGGCGCACTGGCGGTGAAGCTCAGCGGTGGCCAGCAACATCTTCGTGCGCGACACCTTTCGTGCGGACTGATAGGTTCGGCTCGAATTCAGGATCGGCATAGCCTACATCATCTCGAGAGCCCTGTGGATTGGCAAGGTTTTTCAGGACAGCTCTCAAACTGGAGCTTCGTGCCATCAAAGTTCCGGCCACGCTATGTACGCCTCCATCCCGTCGATGAGGCGAGATACTTCGTTACTAACGTTTTCGCGCCGCAACATAGCCACGAGCTCGTCCCATTTGCTGCGACCGTAAATGCTCAGGATCGCCAGCAGCAGCAGTGCCACGATCTGCACTCGCTCAGGGCAATCGGCGCATCGGATGGGCAACGGTTTGGTCGGTCCCTTATCTGCTCCAGGAGGCAGACAAGGCTCCGCTTCCAGATCCTTTTTTCCTCTCATGCTTCGGATTGGCTGAACATGGAAGAAACAATGTTCGCCCCTCCCTTCCGGCGAAGGAGGAGACGGCGACTCGAATCGAAAGCCGTACTGTCGGTAGGGGTGTTGCTCATCCGAATGATCTGGGTAGACAAAGCTTACCTGGACGCTCGATTCGTGGCGCCTCGGATCCTGCCGCCCGGTCACTATGCGAAGAAAGCCGACAAAGTCAGGACCCAACTCCAGCGGCGGCAATACCAGAGCTTTACTGTCCCATGCGAATTCATGGGGCGCATCCGGCAGCCAATGAGGCGGAACTTCATTCCGGTACACACAGCAATCAATATTTACACCCGCTGCTGCGAGGCATTGTGACCATCCCTCGGACTCGTTCGTTCGACCCCTATCTGCCGTGGTCTGCTCGACCAGCCAATCCAAGATCAGTTTGGTTTCGGATTTTGCCCATGCCAGTGCGTCAGGCGAGTCTGCTGGCTGGTTCATAGTTGATGTCTTTGAACTTGTCGGGTCCGGCAAGGAAACGCGTCGCCGTTGTCGACGGAAAGTTGCAGCGGAACCGAACCGACGAATCAGAACTTGCGAAGCGACTGGTATCCTCCTGAAAGACCAGCTTGGACCTTATTGCCCGGCTGGCTGCTTTAACACGCGAGGCGAGTTTTTCGTCGCGCTGCAGCCTGGACCACCAATATGCGGGTCGCGATAGCCAGCAGTCGTTGTTGAAGCGATAAGCCTCCAGTTCATCCGCAGGAACAGCTGAACCCATTCCGGATCTTGCCCAATCCGTAAGCCGCCCGGCGTCTTCCGCGGCCTCCGACAACAGGCCGGGCCAGCGCATAAGGAGGTGCGGCCTGTCGATCAGAACATCCAGATTCGGGATTACCATCCGTTCGAGCCATCTGTGAATGGCGGCAGCGAACAAACGAATGCAGGGCAGTGAAGTGCGTGCTTTGGAGAGGTTCTTGGACCGATCCTCGGCCTTTCTCCTGTCGTGCTCAATTTCGAAATCGTCACCGCGAACGACATTTCCCGAGTACCAAAGAAAATCGTTTGCAGTAGCCTCTAGACCCTCACGGCCGAGATGATCAATAGCGAAGGCGGGGACCGAGTAACGTTCTTCCTGATCGAAACCGAGCAAGTCGACAAGAAACTTGCTTTCGGACGCGTCGTCCAGCAACGTTCTGGCTTGCGCAAGCCGGGCGTCATGTTTGCTGACTTCATCGGAAAAGAGCGGCCAGACCCACGGTCTGTAGTCTTCGCGTGCTGCATCTGGCAGTCGCCACAGGCCAGGGTTTACAAGATCTCCAGAAGTAATGTGTAAGTTCTCGATGCGCTCGGATGCGTCCCTGAGCGTTAAATCGAAATGGCGTTGAGCCCTCATGAAACCGCCTTGAGAATTCAAGGCGACGATGACCTTGCATTTCGAATACGCTCGAATGAGGTAGGCAAGTTCGAGTCCGGTGAGGCGACGCTTCTTCGGATCGGAGGTGTCGGCAAAGAGTTTGTAGTCGACGAACAACAGATCCACGTCGTCGAATACCGAGCGATCCGTGTCGGAATAGACTTTCGTTGCATCTGCCTGTGAATCCAAAAAGCTCCTCCGGCGACTTTCCAACACAACTACTTCCTGGTCGTCGGAATCCCAATTCAGACCTTCGACGTCGGATTCGCCAGACGCAGTCTTGATCTGATTTACCCAGCCGTCCCTCAGATTCGCATCGTCGTCAAGGACACGAATTTTCAGCGCGGAACGTCGGAGATCACTTTCTTGCATTTGTCCTCCATTCCATGCAGAACGCTGTGGTGAAGCCTTCGTCGGGCTCCGTAAAATAGACTCGGCAACCGGCTGCCTCCGCGAGCATACGCACTATCGTGAGTCCGAGGCCTGCCCCGCCGAGTCCCAACCCTTTCCTGTCAGCGGAAAGCTTTAGCCGACGCTCGAACGGTTCGAATAGAATTCCAGATTCTGCCAACGATATTCCCAATCCTACGCCTCGATCCTGCACGAATAACCTGACAGTTTTACCAGCTAGTTCCGCCCGACACGCGATGAGAGGGGCTTCCACGTCAATCTGCGCGTTAACCGCGTTTATGAATACATTCTGCAAAATGGCATGCCAGGTGCTCGCTGTAGCTCGCGGCAACACGATATCGTCCGATATGTCCGAACGTTGAACCATAATCCCTTCGAGAAATCGGCGGCTCGAACGCACTGCATTGTCGACGACGCCGCGCAGGCGATATGGTTGTCGGTCTTCACGACTCTCTTCAGTCATTAGGGGGCTGAAGATTTTCCAACTCTCATCGGTTGTCTTCGCCCACGTTTCGAGCTCTTCGAGCAGCGCCGCAAGCTCGGGGTGCTTACTAAACTTCGACCCACATTTATCGATCAACGCTCGAAGTCTGCCAAGCTCTTTGCGCAGTTCGTGGTCGATCGCCAATGCCGCCATGCCGGCCGTCGCCAATGTCCCGAGCATTACTCGCTGTTGTTTCGCGAGTTCATCGGTGGCACGGACGCTATCTTCTGTAGCATCCGCACGCTCACGTAGCTCCTCGGCTAGATCGGCAGGAAGTTTGGACGCGATGCGTTCAACGTAGGCCTTAAGATTAGTTGTTTTGTCAACCGCACTGCCTTTCCGACGAACCTCGGCGGCCGCCTGCCGCTCTTTCAATAGAAGACGCCGCGTTGCGTAGTAATCAATTGACTGTCGTACAACATTTTTCAACGCGTCGAAAGCCTTGTTGTCGAGCAGCCGATCGCGACCTGCGGATATCTTCAAGAAGTCAGCTTCGTCGTTGTCGGCAAGACGATGTTCGCGGCCAGTGTTGACTTGAACGACACCATAGAGCTGTCGCGTACGGGGCAATTCGAGCATCGCGCCACTTATATTGAGATCAGGCGGCAACAGTCTAGAAAGATCCCTTCGTCGCGCGTGATCTGCTTCGAGCTCTAGCCAATCGGCGCTCTTCTGCCCGTAATATGGCAGCCGGAAACCGGTATCGACGACCTGCACTCCGCCGAATTCCTCGAAGTACTCGCGGGCATCTTTCACGGAAATTCCGAATGGCTGACGATGCTTCAGATCGAAGATTCGGATCTCGAAACTCGACTTGTCTATTAGTCCTTTCGGCACTTCGAATACTTGGGAGAATTTTTGCGAATCGCTTTCGCCTGTGAGTTCTGGCTCGCGAATTTCGAGGACCACTCTGCAGGCCCCCGAACTCCGACCGTTTTCAATTCGGCCCGTTATCTTGGCCCGCCATAACTCAAGCACCGCATTCATTTGGTCCATGAAGACGGTCTCGGCATCCTCCGGAAGGCCTTTGACGTCCACATGAAACGCCGATTCCGAGTTTTTTGTTGAGCCGGCGAGCGGCGGCTGAAGCATCCAAATCTGTTGTGCCAGACGCTGAAGGATTTCTGCGTCTTGCCAATATTCTCCGATGCCTTCTATACGGAGACTTGTGCCGTGGTACGCGCCGGCGGCGAAGCGTGGAGGATCGCCGTCGAGCCGTGCCTTGGCCGTTGCGTCAATTAGATCTGCCTTTTTTATTGCCTTGGTCCAGTCGATTGATGCTTTGATAGCGGGTTCGGCGCGGCCGCGAGACCTTGAGTGGACAATCAGACTTCCCCCAAGGAATTGGACGGACAAGCGGCCGATTCCCTTCTGTCCAGTGAGCGGTCGTGCGAATCTGGGCGAAGACTCCACATTCTTCTTGTGGGTCGAGCCAATGCGCATCCAAAATCGCAAGAAATCCGATTCGGACATTCCGTTTCCATCGTCAACGATCTCGATGTAGTTGGACCCGAACGTTATCTCGCAATGCAGCGCGTCTGCGTCATAAGCGTTCTTTACAACTTCGGAAAGAGCGATTTCTGGCCGGCCTATGAGTCGTTCGCCCAGTTCGCGCAACAGCGCGCCGTCAACGCTGAAATGCACGTCGACATCGCGATCGTAATTAAGAGTCGGGGCTCGATTAGACATTAGCGCTGATTGAGGCTGTTGCCCAAAGAGGCTTCAGTCTACCTTAGCCTTCTCAAGACTCAGTGCGTCTAGTGGAGTCCGGCAAGTCCTAAACCGGACTCGCTGAAGATATTTTGCTGCGTCTGCAGCAGACGTCATCGAGTTGTTTGCCTTCTCTTGACGCGATTATGACGGTTCGCGCTACTGCGAAATACAGCAATTACGCAAAAGGACGTCTACAAATGAGAGCTATTCTCATCTGTTTTCAGGGCCTGTTTTCTCTTCTTACGCTGCGCTTTCACCTATTCCCGCCTCCCACAATTCCACTGTGATGATAATCAATCTCATTTCTTTGCATTTTTTCACAGCGCTTTTTTCATCTTCTCGCACTACTTTTGCATTTATTCCCATCCCCTACAACAATGTCCGCCGGGACATCGTCTTATTTCACCCGCACTTCGAGTACCCACAATTCAGACACGTCGCACATCCATCCATCATGATCACCGCGTTCGTGCTGCACTTGTGGCACATCGTCGCGCCTGG
>Ga0207695_10000935_pt1 | contig 52158 bp, 42 predicted proteins | sample KBSC54metaG_FD_184354 | JGI IMG/M metagenome (GOLD analysis project Ga0207695, IMG submission 184354) | Corn rhizosphere microbial communities from Kellogg Biological Station, Michigan, USA - KBS C5-4 metaG (SPAdes) (version 2) | ecosystem: Host-associated > Plants > Roots > Rhizosphere > Soil...
CGCGGCGGCAATTGGAGGCTTCTCCCCTCCGGAAGACACCGAGGCCTTAATTGCCGCTGTCTTCTCAGATCGGGAGCAGCCAATGCAAATAAAAGTCCGAGCGCCCATTAAACGTGGGGAAGCGCAGATGGTGCATAGTGAAGTACCTCACACGCGGTCTCACGGACGGGCCCTCGGACGAAACTCGGGACGGGGTGCCGCGTCCCGCATTTGATGCCTCGACCGGATGAAATATGTGTTGCGAATGCATCAAATGCATCGAAACGCATCATTTTTTCAATTTCTCGCGCCATTTCATTTTGAAAAATAGATCGCGTCGCTATGCGCTTGGGATATCGCGCGCCGTCGCCAGGGGGATAAAAACCGTTGGGGCGCTCACCGCACTCATTTCGCCGATCATACCGCCTCCTCTACATCTGCTACACAAATATCACTCCATACTATACCCTAACATTACGGCAAATGCAACCATTTGCTCAGAAAAAACCCCTAATTTTTTTGTAATTGTATCTCCTGTTGCCTTAAGAGATTAAGACGCATTGCCCGCGCCATTGAGCGATTCCATTGTCCAATTACCCCGTGCCCACAAACGAGGAAGCGACATCGGCGGCTCCGCGCGAATGCCCTCTTCGGCTAAATTTAGCAGTATGCAACTGACTCCCGATGAAGTCGCACTGGCGCATGATGTGAAATTCGACGAAGAGGTCTGCCTGCTCTTGAAGTCGCAAACCAGAGAGAAACTCGAGCGGCTAGAGGAGACTTCTGAATCCGGAGATCAACAGCCCGGCCCAGGAATTTCCGTCTCCGTGAAGGATGGCGAGGAGGCCCAGCAGCTCATCAACGCGCTGCGCGATCCGCTTTCCAAGCGAGGCTATCGTGCATTCTGGACCCAACGCGATGAGTCCAATGGAATGGAGGAGACTGACGAGGTTGCGATTCTCAAGACGGATGACCCGAATGCGATCATCAAGATTTGCAAATCGGACGGCGCAAACGAGGACGTATCCACCGAGGACATTCTGGATCGGCTGGAACGATGGAAAAAAGACTGCGAATTTGAGGTTGTTGGCGCCAGCCGCGATTGGGTGGCGTTGCAGTTTTCGCAATTGCCGAAGGACCTGCTCCGATTTGCGGAGGATGTTTATCTCTTCTGCCCCGACGCGATTGTTCAGGGCGTCGGATTCCAATACGGCAAAGACAAAGTCAGAATTGCAGAAGCACGAAAGCTATGTCCGGAGCCGCTATCGGAGCGGATCCGCGACGACATCGCTAAGAAAACGAGCCGCCTGGGCGAGATGTCCAAGATGATTCCGCCGGAATTGATGGGCGCCTTTGGCAGCTTAGGGCCGGCATTGTCAGACGAAGTAGATACCGGTATCCGCCTGCTGGCGTATGAGATTCATCAGACGAGGTATTTGATGTTATGGTGGGATTAGTGTGGGGCGAAACGCGGAAAGGAAGTGCCTATGTCCTCGCAGCACCAACCCATCCATCCAAACGTCAGCATCGGCCATGTCCATTTGAAAGTCGCCAACCTGGATCGGGCGCTGGCGTTTTATCATGGTGTGCTCGGGTTCGAAGTCACCCAAGGTTACGGGCAGGATGCCGTCTTCATCTCGGCGGGCGGATATCACCACCACATCGGCTTGAATACCTGGGAAAGCAAAGACGGCCTGCCGCCCGCGCCGGGAACGACGGGGCTGTATCACCTGGCGATTCTCTATCCGACGCGCGCCGCATTAGCCGACGCATTGCGCCGGCTCGTCAACGCGAAAGTCCCGCTGACCGGCGCCGCCGATCATGGGGTGAGCGAGGCGCTCTATCTGAACGATCCGGACGGAAATGGAGTCGAACTCTATTGGGATCGGCCCCGCGAACAGTGGCCGAGGTATGCAGATGGGGCTTTAGCGATGTACACCCGTCAACTTGATCTGGAAGGGCTTCTGGCGGAGCCGGAGGAGCACGCGTGAGGCATTGAGGCCGGGATGCCCGAATGTCTCCTTCCCGGCAACTTGCAACCCCGCTCACTGCTGCTGCTTCTTCCATTGCTCGGGCGTGACCATGTCCCAATAGATGCTGTATCGTTGCGGTGGCATCTCATAGAAGGCCGTAAACGTAATATCCTGCGGCTGGCCGACGCCTTTGGTGCGGAACGTCAGCGGCTTGCCCGGCACCGGCTCCACCCACTCATTCACATCGCGGCTGTTCGTAACCAACGCCCGCATGGGCGGCGGTTTGATGTTGTATAGATCGCCCTGCCCTTTCACGTAAGGCGGCTTGGTGTTCTCCGTCCCCAGCTCCCCTGCCAGCACAACCGGGCCGTAACAGATCGCCACGCGATTGGCATTGTCGGGCATCGGCTCCAGGCGAAGGGACATGGGCAGCTTGATCTCGAGGCGGTCGCCGGTCTTCCATGTGCGGGAAACGGCAACGAAACTGCCGGGACGCTGGTCGTGTTGGAAAGGCTCGCCGTTGATCGTGATGTTCATGCCCTTTTGTGCCCAGGCGGGATAGCGAAGCTGCAAGGTCAGCTCCTGGGGCTGCGAGCAGGTGAATTCAAGACGCGTGGTGTCCTCCTGCGGGTAGCGCGTTTCCTGTCGAACGGCGATGCCTTTGTCGCGCCAGTTTAATTCCGAAGGGATGAAGAGATTGACGAACAGGTTTTTGTCGTTGTGAAAGTAGATGCTGTCGCCGTACTTGGCATGGTTTTCCATGCCGGTGCCGGTGCAGCACCAGCAGGAATCGAACGGCGTGTTGTAGGCCATGTACCAGCCGCCATAGAGCGGGATGTGGTAGGCCATCATTCCCGTGCGCGGGTCCTGGCTGGCCAGGATGTGGTTGTAGAGCGCTCGCTCGTAATAATCGGCCTGGGCCGGGGAGGCATCCCAGGTAAACAGCTCGCGGGTCAGTTTGAGCATGTTGTAGGTGTTGCACGACTCGGCTGTGTATGGGCTCACATGCAGATTTAGCCGATTGGGCTGGCCAAAGTGCTCGTGGTCGCTGTTGCTTCCGGTCACGTAGCTGTGATGGTTGACGACGCTGTCCCAGAAGAATTCGGCGATGGTGTGATCGGAGTTATTGCCGGTCAACTCATAGAGACGGGCAATGCCGATGACTTTTGGGAATTGGGTATTCGCGTGAAGCCCGGCCAGCTTGTCCTCGCGGCTGGCCAGCGGATCCAGCACACGCTTGTGATAGATACGCTGAGCGGTCTGAAGATATTCGGCTTTGCCGGTCAAGGCGTATAGATTGGCCATCGACTCGTTAATGCCGCCGTGTTCGACGTTGAGAACTTTCTGAAGCTGATCGTCACTGAGGCGGCCGATGCGCCAGTGAACCCAGTTCCCGAATTTCGCGGCCACGTCCAGCGCCTGCTGATTATCGCAATAGACGTGAACGTCCAGCAGACCGGCCAGGATCTTGTGCAGTGTGTAATACGGCGCCCAGACCCGCCCCGTGCTTTCCAGCCGATCCATGAACGTTTCCGGAAACGCGCTGAGATATCCGCTGGTTCCGAGGGCCGATTGACACTTGGCCAATTCGGCAACCAGCAGGTCGGCACGATCCTTGAATCGCTTATCGCCCGTACTCGCGTACATCAACGCGCAGGCCGAGAGGTAATGACCGACCAGGTGCCCGCGCAATTCCGATTTGGCCGCCTCCCACCCGCCCAGCGGCTGCGCATTCGACGGAAGCCCGGCCGTCACGCGGAAATTATGCAGCAGCCGATCGGGCTCGAACTCCAGTAGATACTTTCCGTCCCGCTCCATCGCGTCCTTGAATGGCCCATCGAGCAGCCGGACGTCCTGAAGCTGGAACGGCTCGCATTTAAGGTTTATTGCCGGGTGAACGTCCGCCAGCGCCGTGGGCGCAAGAAAGGCCAGGGCGCTCAAAGTGAGGATCAGCGCGAAAGCACGACGGGTATTTACTTTCAGCATGAATTAAATTTTATCGAGGGGGCGATGCGAAGCAAAGACCGATCCCGCGGACGAGCAGGTGTCTCTCCGAGCGCGCGCCCGGATCCGGGGTGTCGCAGCGATAAGAAGCACCTCGAAGGCACGAGACTCGGCGCTGCTGTACCCCGGCGTGAACAGGAAGCTCCCACCCGTTCCACACGTATCCTGTTTGTCTCGGTTGCTACTCTCACAACCCGCGCACCAACGATGCGCGCTCATCCCTTCCGCGCCTTCTCAATCGCCGCGATATCGATCTTCCTCATCGTCATCATCGCCTCAAACGCGCGCTTCGCCGCAGCACGATCGGGATCGGTGATGGCTTCAACCAGCGCGGTCGGCGTGATCTGCCAGGAGAGGCCCCACTTGTCTTTGCACCAGCCGCAGGCGCTTTCCTGGCCGCCGTTGGAGACGATCGCGTTCCAGTAGCGATCGGTCTCGGCCTGATCCGCGGTCGCAACTTGGAATGAGAAGGCTTCGCTGTGCGGGTGACCGGGGCCGCCATTGAGGCCGAGGCAGGGAATGCCGATCACGGTGAATTCGACGGTGATTACGTCGCCTTGTTTGCCCGCTGGATAATCACCCGGCGCGCGATGCACCGCGCGGACGGATGAATCGGGAAAAGTCTTCGCATAAAACCGCGCCGCCTCCTCGGCGTCGCCGTTGTACCAGAGGCAGATGGTGTTCTTTGGGGGCTTGGGCATGGCAATCCTCGGTTTTTCAGCAAGTCCGGCGTGGAACGCAACCGCCTTTTCTCATTGTCAGTTTATCTCGTGATCTAAATTTTATTTGCAAACTTCAATGAAATCTGTCCTGTGGCTGGATCAACATCAACACGCTCTACCACGCTGCCGGGCGGAACGTCCTTTAGTGCGAAATGAAGCTGCCCAAGGAGTGAAATATCAGTTGACGACGAGCACCATTCGAAATCATCGGGAAAGTCTGCGCTACCCCCGAGCACTGGTGCTACTTTTGGAGATAAATGGCAGTATTTACGAAATTGCATGCCAGGCAATCCAGCAGTCTTTCGGTACAGTGAGCGTAACGGCTCCCAGATTTTATCACCAAGGACGATACCAGATACGAAATGACCAAATCCGTTGGCGGCCATTGTAAAACTGCCAATCCATGGATCCAACACCTTAACGACCGGCCGCCGACCATCTCGACGCAAACAAAACTGGTGACCGAAAACATCTTCTGCGAAGGCAAACCATGCTGCATCCACGTCGAAGTGTTGGTGCCATTGGGTGCTGGAATTCCATTCTTCCAAAGAGTGCTCTACAGGCCCGGCAGAACCAAAGAAATGAAAGAATCCATCCGGCGTATATCCCGCACCACCAGAGTGGCAGAATGCCATGTAAGCATCCTGCCCAACGATTCCAGCTGGAGCCCATCGGAGGCCATCATTAGGATCGGCCTTCACCAAAGAGGCAATTAAGGCATTTACAGTGGTGTCCATCGCTGATGGATAATCTGATCAAATCGAGCCGCCGATTTCAATCGTGACGGCCGTTTAACACGATCAATTTTCCGCATTCGAGAATGGTATCATCGCATCCATGACCCCCTCATTCACACCGCAGCAACTGCACCGGTTGGCCAACGCAATCTGGTGCGGTTACGAGGATCTGTGTGATTCACCTACCGCGACGTCAGCAGATTTCAATGAACGATGTTGCCAGTTCATCCGTGAAATGGAATCGGCGGCGGAACTGCATGTTTTTATCTCGAATTATAATTGGGACGACGGCGAGGTGCCGATTCTCGAAGTGCTAAAACACCCGCATTGCGACCGCGGCACGGCGTTGTTCATTTATTGGCTGGCCGCTGAGGTGTTCACCGCTGGCCGCCCGACGGAGCATCCAGAATACTCGCTAGCTTTGGAGATCGAGCGCCGCATGCTTAGCGATGGATTTCCGAGCGCTCAAATACGCTACGACCCTTCCGAGCACGAACACTTTGTGGTGAAGGTGAAAGCGGTTCACCCGCTTCCGGAGATCATGACCGTTGCGACGCCGGGCGAGCCGCTGGATTTCGACGTCCATGAGCTGGACGACTACGGCAACCCATCAAAGGACGATGGGCCGCACTGGTCCTCGTAGTCGATATCCTCAACTCGTTGCCCGATCCCACGCCCCCAACCAACCTGGCAGCGGCCGGGAGTAGAACGGCAGGACATGGTTGACGCTGGCGAAGAACAGCACGGATACGGCCAGCTCGAACGCGAAAGTAATGAGCGTCCAGAGCAGCGCTTGTCGGCCGCGCGGGTGGATTTTGAGCGTGACGATGACCGCGAAGCCCTGAAGCATGAAGAAGGCGAGTTGGAAACCCTGCGGCCGGCCGAGCGCGATGCAGAAGAGATATTCGTGAATGAGCGCCGAGACGGCGAAGGTGACGAGCGTTGCGCGGACGAGATGCCGGCGGCCGCCGGCGGGGTTGAAGACATGTTCATGGAAGAACTGGGCGGCGGGCCGGTTCCAGCCGCGCCAGAATTGACCGGGCGTGCGCGCCAGGGCCGGGTCATCAAACGGATCGAGGGCGATGCCGCCCGCCAGTCGCCAAGCCGCGGCGGCGGCGTTGGTGCTCCACATCAGGGCCAGATAAAAGGTGCAGACTTTGGCGATGTGTTCGACGACGAATGGGCGATGGGTCCAATCGGTTTTGAAGACGATGATGCATAGAGCGATGCTGACCAAAGCGACGGCGGATCGCCCGATTAGTAGCTTGGCATTCCGCAGCGCGCTCAGGCGCATCTCGGCGGGCCGGCGCTGCATCACGAGCCAGAAGCCGTTGATGGAGAATTGAAGGAATTGGGGGAAGGAGGGCTTTTTGCCGCGGATGGCCTGGGCTTCGAGGTCATAGGCTTTGACCAGGATCCAGATGGTGAACATCCCCGCGAGGCCGCGGGCGAGGGGCATTTTGGGGACGATCACAAACGGGCAGACGGAAACGATGAGCCAGAGGGCGATGAAGACCGGAAGGCGCCAGCGCGCGGGCCAGCGCATGGTGGGGTAATAGAGGAAGAGTGACGCAGCTTGAATACCGGCAACGATGAGCAGGCCGTTGGAAATGATCATTGAGGGATGTCATCCGTCACAGGGGTTAAAAGTTTGACGGAGAGGGACGCGCGGATTTTCAGATCTAAATGCAAAAAAGGCGCGCTCGGAGATCCGGGGCGGCGTGAGTACACTTTGCCCCGGCGTGGACAGGAAGTCAGTTAGTAATCCTGGATTCTGTTTGCGAGATGCGCTTTCGTGTTCCGGAGCGTCTTACCAATTCCAATCCAGACCGCCCTTGAGTTCGGGGCGTTTTTTCTTTTTCGCGGGCGCGGGAGCGGGCGTTGCTGCTGTGGGTGCGGGCGCGCTTTCGGTGGCGCGGCGAATCGATAACGAGATTCGACGCGCGTTGGGGTCGACTTCCATCACACGCGCTTTGATCTCCTGCCCCGCTTTGACCACATCGCCCACCGTCTTCACGCGATGGCCGGCCAGTTCGGAAATGTGTACCAGCCCTTCCAGGCCCGGCTCCAGCTCGACAAACGCGCCGAAATCGACGAGGCGGGTGACGTTGCCGGTGACGACCGAATCGAGCGGATATTTTTCCTTGGCGGTCGCCCAGGGATTGGGGCCGGCCTGCTTGAGACTGAAGCTGAGCTTGCGAGCCTCGGGATCGAGGGAGATGACCACAAGTTTGATGGTATCTCCTACTTTCACAAGATCGGATGGATGGCGGATGCGCTGCCAGCTCATTTCGCTCACCGGCAGCAATCCTTCGAGCCCTTCTTCCACTTCGATGAAGACGCCGAACGGCTCGATGCGCGTGACGCGGCCGGTGACGGGGGTGCCGACGGCATATTTGGTGTCGGCCCCCACCCACGGATCGGCCGACGCCTGCTTGAGGCTCAGGCTGATTTTGCCGGTCTGCGGGTCCATCTTGATGACCTTGGCCTCGACCAGATCGCCCACCTTCACAAATTCGCTGGGCTTGCGGCCGCGGCGGTGGCTCATTTCGCTGACGTGAATCAGGCCATCCACCCCGCCCAGATCGACGAAGGCGCCGAAGTCGGTGACGCTGCGGACCACGCCGCGCCGAAGCTGTCCCTCGGCCAGCTCGGCAAGCGTCTTCTGGCGATGCTCTTCTTTTTCTCGCTCGAGAATCCGCCGACGGCTGACGACCAGGTTCCGCTTTTCGCGGTCGAGCTGCGTGACCTCGGCCAGGATCTTCTGGCCAAGAAACGTCGAGATGTCTTTTTGAAAATACAGATCGACCTGCCCGGCGGGCATGAAGGCGCGCATGCCTTTGATTTCAAGCTCGAGGCCGCCCTTGTTCATACCGGTGACCATCCCTTCGACGATGGATCCGACGTCGAGGTTATCCCAGGAGGCGTTGGAGGTGATCACGCCCTTGCGGTTGACCAGCAGCACGCCTTGGCGCGCGTCGAAATGATCGACGGTGAATTCAAATTCGTCGCCGACCTTTACTTCGGTGAATTGCACGAGCGGCGCCATCGCCTGGCTCTTGCCGCCAAGATCGATGAAAACTTCATCGGCGCCGATGCGGATGACTTTGCCCTTGCGCGTGTTGCCGGCCGCGGCTTCAGATTGCTGGGAGCCTTCCTGCGGCTGCGGGGACTGCGCGAGGATCTGGTCCATCGACATGCCCCCCAACGCCGCTTCGACCTCCGAATCCAGCGAGGGATCGGTGCCCGGGCGAAACTTCTCCTTATACGCATCGGCCTGCTGCTCTGACATAGTTCCAATCTTCCTGCAAAAATACGGCGGGTATCCTATCCGCCCGATTTCAAAACGAAAAGAACAGGTCCAGCACGTTCCGCAATTCCTTGGGCTGGACGATAGCGCCGCTCGCGGTTTCAATGCGGCCATGGCTGAACCGAATCTTGCATATGACCGTCTGCTTTCAACGCTGAAAGAAATTTCCCTGCTGGGGTCGATCGGAGCCCTGCTGGAATGGGATGAGCAGACGCATTTGGCGGAAAAGGGGTTTGAACATCGGGCCAATCAGTCTTCGATGTTGGCGAAGATGCGGCACGACTGGTTCACATCGGCCGTTATCGACGATCTGCTGGCTGAAGTCGAAAGCTCATCGCTCATGCAGGATGTGCACGGGGATGTCGCAGTGAACGTGCGCGAAACGCGGCGGGCGTACGACCGGGCCCGGAAGATTCCCGGGTCGCTGGTCGAGGAGATGAGCCGAACGGCGGTCATGTCTCAGCAGGCGTGGGCCGAGGCCAGAAAGAAGTCAGATTACAAGCTGTTCGCTCCCTGGCTCGACAAGACACTGGGCCTGAAGAAGCAGGAGGCTGAGTGCGTTGGCTACGAAGGCAATCCATATGACGCGCTTTTGGATGAATTTGAGCCGGGAGAGACGGCCGAGGGCGTGCGGAAGGTGTTTGCCGAGCTGCGCGGGCCACTGGTGGAGCTGGTGGGAAAGGTAACCGCATCATCGGTGAAAGCGCCGGTGGAGATCCTGCGGAGAAGCTATCCGCTTGCGGCACAGGAAAAGCTGGGGCGCGAAGCTTCAGCAGCGATCGGATTTGATTTTCAGGCCGGTCGACTCGATGTCAGCGTGCATCCGTTTTGCAGCGGGATGGGGCCGGGCGATACGCGCCTGACCACGCGGTACGATGAGCATTCGTTCGACAATTCATTTTTCAGCGTGCTGCATGAAACGGGGCACGGGCTTTATGAACAGGGGCTGGATCCAAAATATGCTGGATTGCCGCGCGGCGATGCGATTTCGCTGGGCATTCACGAATCGCAGTCTCGGCTGTGGGAGAATTTCGTCGGTCGGGGAAAACCCTTCTGGAAACATTTTTTTCCGAAGGTGAAAGCCGCCTTCCTACAGACATTGAGCGACGTGAACGAAGAGACCTGGTTCCTGGCGATCAACGACATCCGCCCTTCTTTCATTCGCACCGAGGCGGATGAAGCGACTTATAACCTGCACGTTCTGCTTCGCTTCGAGCTTGAAGAGGCGATGCTCAAGGGCGATCTGTCGATTGCAGATGTCCCCGTTGCGTGGAATGAAAAGATGAAGGCCTATCTTGGCCTGACGCCTCCCGATGCGGCACGAGGATGCCTGCAAGACATCCACTGGAGCGGCGGCGCGATTGGTTATTTCCCGACTTACACGCTGGGGAATCTGTATGCCGCCCAGTTTTTTGAGAAGGCGCACGAAGATCTTGCGAATCTGGATGATTCCTTTGCCAAAGGGGATTTTTCCCCGTTGCTGGGCTGGCTGCGCGAGAATATCCATCGCTGGGGCAAAACCTTCCGGCCCCGCGAGCTGGTGAAACGCGTGACGGGCAAAGAGCCAAGTGCTGAGCCATTGCTGCGACATCTGCGGGCCAAGGCGGCTCTATATGGCGTTCGATAAAATGCTGTTCGTGAATCCACTCGGGTTGAAGCCATGACACTTTTCGATCTGCTCACTCGCATTCGAGACTATTACGTCGATCGCTTTCGCGAGCAATTGAAGGCTCAGCCTGAGAATTCCGAGCAGCGCATTCAGTCCGAAGATGTAGTCGTTGATCTGAACGGGAAGCCTCAAACGGAAGGGTTTCTTGATCTACCGTTGCGTATCGATTTGCTTATTATCGAGGGAAAGGAAGCGAGCAAGACGATTATCGTGGATACTGAGAAACTGCTGGCCTTCCAACCCGTTTCGATCATGTGGCAGCATCTGCCGGTGCGGATCGCGCCGTTCAAATGGAATTCACTGCGGTTTACCTGCACGGGCGCGGATCGCTCAGTTTCATGGGAGCCGATCAAGGAGTGGTTCGGTCGATGGTTTACGCCGCGCGAGAGCGCGCCGGCAAAAGAGCCAGCCGGCGTCGTTCACTTTCTTTCGGATCCGACGTGGGATGGTGAATTGGTCACCTTCACCGCAGACTTGGGCACGGCGCCCGTGACTGCTTTTGAAAATCTCCTGGATGCGCTGGCCAAACTCCCGATCAAGCAAGTGCAGTTTGGAACGGTTTAAGTGTGCTCTGGGTCGCTCAGCTTCACTTCTTCGCCGCAAGAAGCGCCTTTGCTTTATCCCACCATTCTCGATCAGGCAGCGCATAGGGCCGGAATTTTTCCATGACGCCCTGCTCTTCGCTGTAGGCCAGCGCCCGATGGAAGCCGAGCTTATTGGCGGCGGGTGAGTCAATCAGATTGCTGGAATCATTGGCGCTCATCTGGAAAAGGATTCGGTTGTCGAATTCTCGCATCATCCCGCGATCGAGCGTGCGATCGACGGCGGCGGGCGTGTCTGCCCAGGCGAGGATATGGATGCCCAATGCCGGCCCCTCGCGCAGCAGGTCGGCAAACTGCTTGTCGGACTGGGCAGCCTTCGGCTCATCGCTCGATGAAAAGCTGAAGGAATCCTCGCTCTTGCGCAGGATCCGGTAGCGCTGAAGCGCGTAGAGGATCACGTAAATCGACGGCGCATCGTGCAGGTCTTCATCCTGGCGGAGTTTGAGTTCCTGCGCCAGTTCATCGATCGCGGCTGCGGTCGCGCGCCATTCAATGACCTTTGTCTCATGCGGCAAAACGGATGCGATTTTCGCAAAACTGCCAGCATAAGGTGAATCGGCCGGACTGCCATCGAAGACGACAAAGCGCGCGCTGGCGGGTGATTGTTGCGCAGCCAGCGAAATCATGGCGGCTGACAATAGCCCGAGGGCGGACTCTTCCTGTTGTCCGACGATCAGTACATTCGCGCCGCTTTGCCGTCGGAATTGAACGGCAGAGGGTTCTTTGATCGCGACCGGATCGCCGATCCATGCGGGCGTTCCTGACGATGGAGCATTGAACGTCGGCGCGCTCAGCTCGGCAGCGAGCTTCGCATTCTTGGTGATATCGGCGGCGGCATTTCCTTCAAAAACAATCGGCGATGCGTGAGCCGCGAGCTGCGCAGTCTTCTTCCGGTCGGCGATGCGCTGCAGGTACGTTTCCCGAAGGTCTTCGGGCAGCCAGGCGACCTGGAACGGGCTGTTGGCTTCGACTAACCCGCCTGCGTCGTTGTAGATCGCTTCGCCCGGGCGCGAGAGCAATCGGGCGGCGGAGTTATTATCGCCAAGAATGAGTTGCGAATCGGCTTCGCTGGTTTGCAGCGCGATGCGAACCGCCATCTGTCCCATCGTGCTGCGAGCCAGGCCGGATGATCCGCCGATGGTCTGCGATCCAAGCAGAACGTGAACGCCGAAGGCGCGACCTTGACGAACAAGTCGGTCCAGCAGGATCGACGCATCTTGCGCCAGCCGATCATCTTCGCTGAAGAACTCCTGGAATTCGTCGATGATCAGCAACGTGCGCGGCATCACCTGCGCGCCGGGTGTTTGTCGGTACGAGGCCAGGTCCTGCACGCCCGCCTTGCGGAACAATTCGCCGCGCCGCGTCAGCTCGGCATCGAGGCGCTGCAGCACGCTGATGCCAAATTCGCGATCGCTCTCGACTGCGATCGCCCGCGCGTGCGGAAGAACGTGCGTCGCATACGTCTTGAATTCGACGCCCTTCTTGAAGTCCACGAGATAAAACTCGACTTCATCAGGCGAATACCACATCGCCAGATTGGTGATCAGCGCGTGAAGCAACGTCGATTTACCTGAACCGGTTTTGCCGGCGATCAGCGCGTGCTGGGCAACTCCGCGCCCCAGGCGCAGGTGCTGAAGTCGAGTGGCGCCCATGCGCCCCACGGGAACGGCTAATTCATCTTTACAAGACTTCGACCAAAGTTGCGGGCCGGCCGGCGCGATGGTGTCGAACGGAAGCTCAACGCGCTTCGCTTCCTTCGCCGCCCGCCCTACCTGGTCCAGCAATTTCCGCAGCATGTTCTCCGGCGGCGGCGGATCGAGCGTGAGCGGAAACTGACGGAAAACCGGATCGTTCCAAAAAAACTTTTCGCCATCCCGACAAAGATCGACGCTGTTTCGCTGAAGCTCGTCCAGCACGGATGAATCATGCGGCAACGGCATCCGCGTGTCGCGTAGGATCAGGACATATACACCACACCGCGCCCCGCTGGCGGCGATGCTCGCCAGCCGGCGGTAAGTGTCGCCCTCGAATCCGTGCGGAAAATCGGAAACGACCAGGAACCGGTATGGCTCGGCCAATTCGCCGGCCTGCGCGTTGTATTCATCGATCGTCTGAAATTCATTGCGAAGATATTTCTGGATGACCGTCTCCATATGCTCGGTCAGGTCGTTCAACCGCTTTTCAATCTGCTCGGTTTCGGTCCAGATGCGCGCCCCGACCAGCGCCTCATCGTAATCAGCCAGGTGCATGAACCCGGCGAAGCTTTCGCCAAGGCCGACCGGATCGATCATGGTGAAGCGCACTCGGCCGGGTGGAAGGGAGGCCAGCAATCGGGCCATCACCATCTGTAGCACCCGCAATGCGTTCGCCCGGCCATCGCGATCGGTTTCGATCAGCATCGATGCCTGCTGCGGGAAGCCCAGAGCAGCAGGAACCGCAAAAGCCGACGGCAGTTCCAGATGCGTGGCTGGTGGCACGACCACCTGCTCGTCTTTTCCATTATCGGAATGGTCGTGGCTGCCGTTGCCGTTGGCGGGCTGCGCTTGGGGTACAGCGCGGGCGAATTGCCGAAGATCGACCTTCAACTCGCCGAATCGCACGAGGCTCGGGAAGCGCGTCGGCGGCTTAAAATCTTTCCAGTTCGGATCGTTCCAGTCGATGGGAACCTGTCTGTTGGCCTGCGCGGTGCCATCCATGGGAACGCGGAGGGCGGCCAGCCCATCGTGCAGACGTCGCGCTAGCCCAGCGCGGGCATCATCGTATTGCTTCTTAAAGTCGCGCAGCCGCTGTTCGTGTTGCTGGCGAGCGCGTTGGATTTCCTGCTTTTGACGCTGATCCAATTCCTCCGAGCGCGAGTGAAATTGCGACTCGGCGGCACCGCGGGCATCCCGGTCCAACTGGCGGATTTCATCGCCTTTCAGATGATATTCAGTGTCGAGCGCGTCAATTGCTGCGGCGCGATTGCTGCTCGCCTCGTTCAAAAGCGGCGCGTATTTATCTTTCGCCCGTTTGACTTCGCGTTTCCGCTTTTCTTCGCCCGCCGCTTCACCGGCCGAGCGCTCACGGCGAGCCAGCTCGAGTTGGGCATCGATCGCCCGGCGTGCCGCTGCGATTTCAGACACGAACGGGGCGTATGCTACTCCGATCCTCTTTTGCGCCAGAAACCACAATCCAAAACCCAGTCCCAACGCGCCGACGAACGTAGAGCCGGCGGCAATACCGATTGCACGCCAATCCAGGACTGACGTGCCTCGCGTCATCTGCACGATGACCCCTGCCGCTACTACGACAATCAGCAGCAGGAAATAGGGCATCAGCCCCACGAACAGACGAGGCAGAATCATGAACTGAAGACCGCTGAGTTTCCGCCGCGCCGCTTCCTGGCGCGATTCAAATGCGGTCGCACCTTCTTCGGGGGAAGGCGCGGGTCCGGCTGATGCCTGCTCGACAAAGCCGGGCGGAATCTTCCATCCATAGGTGGATAAAAGCTTCCACGCCTTCTCCTCCATTTCGGTCAGCGACTTGCCCTGCTCGTCGGTCCGCTCCTTGGCTTTGCGATATTCAGCGGCAGCCGCATTGCAGGCCACGTCATACACGCTGTCGGCGAGCCAGACGGCATGGTCATATTTCTTCTGAATTTCCTGCCGGACCAGATCGTGCTTGGTTTCGACTTTTCGTCGCGCGTCTTCATCAGCCTGATCCAGTGCCGACGTTTCCTGTGCGATGCGCGCATCGGCTTCGGCAATCGCCTGCTCCTGCGCGCTGCGCGTTTCCTCTCGGAGGCTCGTGAACTTGTGGGCGATATCCGATTGCGCCCGCTGATATTGCTTGTTCTGTTCCTGAATATCGCGTGCGTAGCGCCGCTCGATTTCCGTTTCGGTGGCGGCGCAATCGGTGGCCAGATTCGCCAAGTCGCGGAGCGTCGCGCGCTGAATATCGCGCGCGGTCGGCTGCTCCGTTGGGCGGGAGGTCGGCTGCGGGTGCGGACTCAATGTGGGTGATGTCATTGCAACCTGAGGGTCAATGCGTCGGCGGCTGGAAAGCTTCGGTCAATAAACTGCGCAACCTGCGGGAATCATAGGCTTAAAACCATTTTCAAGCGCGCAAATGTCACTGACAATCACGCCGCACCTGCGCCAGGATCTGGGCCATGTGATCCATCGCACTGACGGCGGAGCGAAGGTCCATCTCCAGCGGCACCAGATTCTCTTTCTCAAACGCCAGGCTCATCGGATCATTCCACACCTGCTGTGCTTCGGCCCAGCGAGTGGTCAACTCCTTCATGGCTTTGGCTAATTGTCCTCGACCTTCGTAAACGCCCATATAGGGGCCCTCCCCGATAAGAGGTCAAAAGTTTATAATTGCAAAGATCAAACGGAAATCTGAGATCTCGAATTTCAAATTTCAAATTTCAGATCTTGAAATCTTCAACTGTTCCGGCGAATCAGGCGCTGCCGTCTCATTGGATTCGCTTACCAAATCCGTCGCGGCCCACAGGTTATCGTTCTGTCCATTGAATAGCGCGGCAATCCCAGCACCGTCCAGGACGATCAGGGTTCCGGGCGGAAGCTGCAACAGCTCGTTCAGCGCAGGTGAATTTGCGATCAGGTCGCCCACGCGGGCGGCACGGAGTTCTCCTGCCGGCGAATCATCGGCTACCCCCACATGCCATCCGGAATCGCCTGGAAATGCACCTGCAACGCGCTCGAGATAAATCCGCCGGGCGCTGGGCAGTCCGCTGGCAAAGCTAAAGGTCGCGTTGGGATCCAGCGCTTCATGTGGCAAATTCAGCCGCGCAAGTCGGGTTAAGTCAGCGGCCGGCGACTGGCCGATGGCCGGCGCGTCGCCCTGTTCAATGCGCTCGCGCTCGCGGGGAGCGGGCGAGAGCCGGCGCAGCGCGAGGTAAGCTTCGCCAATCGCAGGAAGGCCCGGTTCCGGCCGTGACATCGCGGCAGATTGATCCGATCCTTCAGCGGTTGATGCGACATTCTCCGGCGCGACGGCGAGATAACCCTGCAATGTCGCGGCCATACGATCCAGCTTGGCCACAGCGCCTGGGACGTCTACATATACGCTCGTAGAAAACCGCTGAGCGCTGCCCTTGTAGAGATTGATTTCTTTCTCGAGCTGGCGCGTCCACCGTTTGACGTTGACCAGCTTCTGCTCTGCTTCCTGCACCTGCCGCATAGCGGAGGCGACAGCCTTTTCTTCATCCACATAGGACTGCCGCGCGCCTGTAACATCCTTGAAGAGCTGCTTTTGGCGGAGCGCTTCCTTGGCCTTGACCAGCGCCGCCTCGCGCTTGCGAAGCTGGCCTTGCCAATACGTGGATTGCTCGTTCTCAACCCACATTTGCAGCCGCTGCATTTCTGACTCGGCATCACCGAGGGCCGCAATCGACGCTTCCGCAAACTTCACCAGCGCGCTGCGCAACTGGCGGAAGACTTCCAGCGACTCGACTCGCGCGCCCTTTGCCATGACCACTCAACTTCTATCGCTGTTTCAGATAATCCTCAATCGCGGCAGCTTTTTTCCCCAGAAACTGCACGTGATGGTGCGAAGATTCCAGGAATCCGCCGAGCGATTTGACCGTTTGCTCAAAGGCCTCAGTGAATTTCCGCTGCTCCTGATCGCGCCAGGAACCTTCGAGATTCTGGAGCCGGGCATGCAGGCCCATCAGCAAGGTCTGTAACTCCTGATTGAAGCGGTTCAAATCGTGAGCAAATCGCCGCAGCTCGGCGGGATCAACGTGGGCTTTGGCCATGCGGATCGTCTCAATTTAGCCCGGCTTGTCGGGCGCTTGTGTGGAAAGAATAAGAATCGCCCGACAAGCCGGGCGGCTAGACCGCCATTAATTCTCCCTAGACAAATCGCTTTCCCCGATCAATGTGAAGCCTTTTCGAATCAGCAGTTGCGCAGCCAGTGTTGGATCGTCAACGTACAGCGCGAGCGCCGGACCGCGCGGGCGCACGAGCAGCGGATAGCTGTAGTGAATGTTGATCTCGGCGGCCAGCAATGCCGCGCAGATCGCGATTAGAGGTTGACGGGTGCTGCGCGGGAGCTCCACCGCGAGCACCTCTGACTCAGAAAAGCTGAAGCCTTCCTTGTGTAGCGTATCGCGCCCGAGGCCAGGATGAGAACAAATCAGACGAACCAGTGCCGAGTCAGCACTTTCCTCGATGGACAGCGCCACGATTCGACCGGCAGACTCTTCCAGGGCTCGCACCAGCATTTGAAGGCGTCCAACCCGGTTCTCAAGGAAAACCGTAAACTGGCGGACGCGCGTCAGTTCGAAGCCGGCGCCATGTTGGGTCTGAGGCGGAAGAACTTCTTCCATGGTGCAAGCTTATCTGAAGCGCAAAGAGATTCACAGAAAAAAAGCCAAGCCCGCCGCGGGTGAGGCGGCGGGCTTGGGAAATTCAGCAGACAACAATTCCGATCGAAGCGGGACTAAATACCCTGGCTGTCATCGGTCGGAAGCAGGACGGTGTCCTTGTCATCCTGAGGAGCAGCCGTGCTGTTGAGCCAGCCCGGTGCATGGGTGATGCTGTTCGGGTTACCACGTGCCTGGTCGGCAGTGTAGATGTTGTCACGGAAGGCCGGGACAGCATCGTTACGGTAGGTGCCGCAGTAGGGAGTGGCCTGCCACTCGACGTGGCCGTCGCCGTACAGAACGTTCTGGCCGTCGTTCTTGTGATTGTTGCTGTTGGCTTCAATCATGAGCGAGCGGGGAGCGGTCGGCATCGGGTCAGTCACGTTATTCTGAGGATTCTGGCCGCCGGTCGTGCCTGGGTTCATATCGGCAGCGATGGCGAAGTCAGAAGTCATCGTGTTGTTCCAGCGGAAGCCGGCGGTGCTGGCCGGTGCCGTGGGGAACATGACCTGAATGCTGTAGGTCAGGTTCGTAGGAATGGCAGCCCAGTTGCTGGACGAGGAGATCGGGGTGCCGACCTGGAATCCGCGTTCGCCGATGCTCGATGGGCAGACGAAGACTTCAGGCGAGATGTCCTGCGTCTTGAGAATCATGAAGAAGCTGGCGCAGACGTTGTTATCGCCGGTGCCAGTTTCATCAAAGCTATTGGGGACAGCATAGCCTTGGGTCGTGGTGATGACGTTGCTGGTCTGCGTGTTGAAGTACGTGCGGGGGAAACCACCGTTACGCTCTTCGTTGGCGTACATGAGCATCGCCAAACCGATCTGACGGAGGTTGCTGGCACACTTCACGCGGTTGGCCTGTTCGCGGGCGCGATTCAGGGCCGGGAGAAGAATCGAGATCAGCAGAGCGATGATCCCGATAACGACGAGCAGCTCCACGAGCGTGAAGCCTTTGCGGGAACGAACAAGCTTCATAATGAAGCTCCTTTCGATGACACCGCGTTGGCACAACATTCCAAGACCGGCAAATATGATAGATGAACGGATTGCTGAATTGCAGCCTACGCGCTGCTTGCCGGGGCCTAGCTGTTGTCCATTGCGGTTAGACCTGATACGCAGGCGAACGCCGCCCGCGTGTTGAACACATTGACAAATGCCCAAGGCGAACTACGGAAAGAGCCAAGCAGATGGATTGGGATAATTGAACTGCCTGGAATCTTCTTTGAGAAAAATCATCCGCCTCGAAACCACGGATAAATTATCAGGAAGGGATGATAAGTCAAGGAAAATCTAGCGGTTTGACAGGCGGCAGCCAACCACCTGTATGTACGCCAAACAGCGGTTATTCGATGAAGCTATAAGCACTTAAACTAGATGAGGCGATTCAATTGCTATGTCGCCAAGCAAACATTTCCTACGCCAGGCAGAGCATTTTATTGCTTGGAATTCTAAAAAAATCAAAACAGCCTACTCTGACGGCGCATCGGGCATCATGGATCGGGGCATGGTCTTCTGTTTTTCGGCCAGCCTTTGGACAACCAGTTCTGGCAACACCGATGAAAGCTGCTTCACATCGCCGCCGAAGGCAACGACTTGGCGGATGAGGCTGCTGCTGGTGAGGGCGTATTGTTCTCCGGTCATGATAAAGACCGTTTCGACACCCCCCACCGCGCGATTGGCCAAGGCAAGCTGGAATTCATAGCGCACATCGGAAACGTCGCGGATTCCGCGAAGAATGGCAGTCGCTTTGGAGTGCTTGACGAAATCGACGGTCAGGCCGGTGAATTTGGCCACGTGCACCCGCGGAATGTCGCGCACGAGGGCGCGGATCATCGAAACGCGCTCGTCAATCGTGAAGAGCTCGCGCTTTTCCGGGTTGATACCGACGCCGACGATCAGTTCATCAAATAGCGCCACGCCCCGGCGGATGACGTCGAGGTGGCCGTTGGTGATCGGATCAAATTGCCCTGGAAAGACAGCCAGGCGGCGCTGCCGGGTGGTCATGGGGAAAAGGGTAAACGATGCGGCGGGAAAGCGAAAGTTGCAGCGGGCGCTACGATTGCGCCAAGCACGCCAAGGTGCCAAGCACGCCAAGAAAGGAGAATATATTGAATTGCTTTCTTGGCGATCTTGGCGTCTTGGCGTGCTTGGCGCAAAAAGACGATTAGAATCGAACTGCGAATTACGCAAGGATGCGACTCATGATCGAACGCAAGGAACTGGATCGGGGAGTGGTGATCTACGCCTCGACACTTCTAAATGAGATTGGCGTCAGGCATGCCTTCAGCACTCGGCTCGGTGGTGTGAGTGCGGCGCCGTTCGACTCGATGAACCTGGGCAATCCAAACGGCTGTGAGATTCAGGATGAGTCGGATCACATCGCGACCAATTACCGCATTCTTCAGCAGGCGGTTGGTTTTGTACCGGGCGAACGGGTTTGGGTGCATCAAGTGCATGGGAAGGTGGTACTGCGCGCGTCCGTAGGTGTTCCGTTCGATCGTTCTGCGAAGGCGGATGCAATTGTGAGCGATGATCCGCGGCGAATTCTTTCAATTCGCGTCGCCGATTGCGTGCCGGTATTGCTGGCGGGCGATGCGGGGAGAATCGTGGCGGCGGTTCATGCGGGATGGCGTGGCGTGGTTGCGGGTGTTGTTCCCGAAGCGCTTGGCGCGATGAATGTCGATCCACAATCGTGCGTGGCGGCAATCGGACCTTCGATCAGCATGCCAAATTTTGAAGTTGGGCCGGAGGTCATTGCCACATTCAAACAAACCGTGGGCAACCGCGCGCCAGTTTCAGAAGAGGAAAATGGCAAAGGCCATGTCGATCTGCGTGTGGCGATTGCGCGACAGCTGATCGACGCCGGCTTGCCCGAAGGTCACATAGACATCACCGACCGCTGCACATTTCGCGATCGAGATGAATTCTTTTCCCATCGCCGCGATCACGGCACGACGGGCCGAATGGCGGCGTTGATTCAATGCAAATCGGCCTGAGAAATTCACACCGCTTCGGCTGGTTCGGGCGTGCTCAAGCCGGTTGAACTGCCGAACAATTGGTGTTCATAAAGCTGCTGATAGGTTTCGCAATTGCGAAGCAACTCATCATGACTTCCCTGGCCGACGATCTGGCCGCGCTCCATCACGATGATCTCGTCGGCACTCTTGATGGTGCTGAATCGATGCGCGATGACGAAAGTCGTGCGCTCGTGAAGTATGCTTTCGATCGCCCGCTGGATCAGCGCTTCACTCTCGGCATCCACCTGGCTGGTGGCCTCGTCGAGAATCAGGATCGGCGCAGCACGGAGAATCGCGCGGGCGATGCAGATGCGCTGCTTTTGGCCGCCCGAAAGCTGCGCGCCGAGGCCGCCCAGCAGCGAGTCATATCCCTGCGGCTTTTCCATGATGAAATCATGGGCAAACGCTCGCTTGGCAGCCTGCTCCACCTGCTCGCGCAATTCTTTGCCGGCTGACGACTCCGGCGACGCGCTGGCCAGCGGATGCCCATAAGCGATGTTCTCGGCAATCGTGCCCGGGAAAATGACCGAGTCCTGTGTGACGATGCTGATCTGGTTGCGCAACGATTTGAGCGTCACATCGCGAAGATCGGCGCCGTCGATGAGCACGCGCCCCTGCTGGGGATCGTAGAAGCGCGGCAGCAGCGCCAGCAAAGTTGTTTTTCCGCTGCCATTGCGTCCGACCACTGCGACGCATTTGCCGCGCGGGACAGTCAGGCTGACGTTCTCCAGCGCGGGGCTCGGCGCGCCGGGATAAGAGAAGGTGATGTTTTCGAATCGAACTTCGTTTTGGATCGGCTGGAGTTTCAAGAGCGGCCGAGCGGCCGGCGCGGGCATCGCCTTAGAATTTCCGTTGACTTTGCCATTGCCGGATTCGGTTACGACAAGCGCAGCACCCTTCGCAGGTAGAGATGCCGGCTCTTTTCTTTTTTCCGCCGGTAGATCCATGATCTCGAAGATTCGTCCTGCCGCGGAATTGGCCTTCTGCAGCACGTTATTGACTTTGCTGAGTCGGCGGAGTGAATCGCCGATGCTTCCCAGGCAGGCCATGACCAAGATGAAATCGGTCAGTTCCAGCGTCTTCTTGACCATCATCATGTACGCCGCGCAGAGGACGACACCCGCGACGACAAACAGCGTCAGCGTTTCCATCGTCGGCTCACTGAAGCTGTCGATTCGGCTCATGCGAAGCTGCTCAGCAACCAGCTTATTCATGATCCGCGTGTAGCGCCGTCGCTCAAATCGCTCGGCATTGGCGCCTTTGACGACGCGAATTCCGACCAGCGATCCATCAATCTGGCCGAGCATGACAGCCGAGCTGACCAGCGCCTTTTTACTCGCCCGGCGCATCTTCTTGCCAAACTTGCGGATGAAGGCCACCATGATCGGCGCGAAGAAGACAATGAACAGCGTCAACGGCCAACTAATGAATAGCGCCAGCGCGAAGGCCATGATCGCCTTGGCCGGCTCCTGAATGCTTTGGCCGAGGATGGTCTTGAAGCCCTCGTTGAGGCCCTGGGCATCCTGTGTAAGTCGGCTGGTCACATCGCTGGTTCCGCGCAAGTTGAAGTGACTCAGCGGAATGTGAAGCACGCGGTCGTAGAGCCGACGGCGAATGTCGTTGACGGCAAGCACCGCCGACTTATCCGACAGGTATTCCTGAAAGAATTTGACGATGTTGGCGACGATCGCCAGCGCTACGACAAATGCGAGTGCCATCGCCAGCGCCTGAACGGGTCGATCCTTGCCAGGAAACCAGGCGGCAATGCGCTGGCCCGTCGCTTCGTACCAATACAAAGGCCGAAGCGCGATCGTGACCGGTCCTTTGTCCCGAATGTCGATTGTCGCCGATTTAGAATTCGGATCGGCCAGCGCGGCCAGCACCGGAGCTTGATCGGGCTGGCCGTTGATCTGCGGCACGACGACCCTGTCGCCATCCTCAAGGCCAGCCTGCGCCGCAGCCGTCGGCGGCGTGGGCGTGCCGGGCCAGGACAGTATGGGCCGATGCTCGTGCTTTTTAACGGTAACAATCTGCAGGTCGTGTGATTCGTCTGAAAAAGACAATCCAATTCGATGCTGGGAGATTTCCCGGTTGGCCCAGGTCAAAATCGTGTCGCCCTTGATCAGCACGCGCATGATGGGCAGCAGCGCACCTAATCCCGTCGTTGAAGAGCCGGCGACGAAGATCGCGCAGAGGACGGATACGGTGACCATCCACCGATAAGGGTAGAGAAACCGGCATGCCCGCCAGAAATGGGTCGCCCCCTTCTCTTTCTTGCGCGAAGAGGCTTTGGGAGCGGGCGGGATGGTCCTGTCAACTGCGTTCATGCCGGAAGCGTCCTTGGTTCGATAAAGAAATTATCGGACGTTAAAGACCGTCAAGTATAACTTTCCCGGCGATGATAAGACAGCCAAGGGCCAAGCCATGATCCCGCTTTCGCACCCTGATATCACCCAAAAAGAAATCGATGCCGTGCTGGATGTCCTGCATACACCAACACTTTCGATCGGCCCGCGCATTGAGCGGTTCGAAGCGGCGTGCGCCAAGGTAGCTGGCCGACGGCACGCGGTAGGCGTTTCGTCGGGCACGGCCGGGCTGCATTGCGCGATGCTGGCGGCCGGGGTCGGGGAAGGCGACGAGGTCATTACGACGCCCTTCTCCTTTGTCGCATCCGCCAATTGCATTCTGTACGTCAACGCCACGCCGGTGTTTGTCGATATCGATCCGCGCACGCTGAATATGGATGTTGATAAAGTTGCTGCGGCAATAACGTCGCGCACGAAGGCGATCGTCGGGGTTGAAGCCTTTGGGCATCCGGGAGGAATGATCGAGCTTGAACAAGTGGCCCAGAGCCACGAGCTGATGCTGATCGAAGATTCTTGTGAGGGGTTTGGCGGGTTATCTGGCACCCGCCCCATCGGCTCATTTGGCCGGGCCAGCGTCTTTGCCTTTTATCCCAACAAGCAGATCACCACCGGCGAAGGCGGAATGATCGTCACCGACGACGACAACTTCGCCAATGCCTGCCGGGCCTATCGCAACCAGGGGCGCGAAGGCATGGCCTGGCTCGCGCACCAGCGGCTGGGATACAACTATCGCCTCAGCGAAATCAACGCGGCCCTCGGCGAAGCGCAATGCGAGCGGCTCGATGAGATTCTGGCCAATCGTCGTCGCGTAGCATCGCTCTACATCAATCGGCTCATGACCAACCGATGTCTGATCCTGCCCACGCTCGAAGACGACACGCATATGAGCTGGTTCGTTTTTGTCGTTCGGCTCAACGACCTTTTTGAGCCGGGCGATCGCGATACGGTGATGAAGGCGCTGCGCGAGCGAGGCATCGGTTGCAACAATTACTTCCCGCCGATCCATCTTCAGCCGTACATGATCGAGAAGTTCCATTACGAATCAGGAGCATTTCCCGTCACCGAATATGTCGCGGCCCGGACGCTGGCGGTTCCATTCTACAGCCAGATGACCGAGCGGGACGTGCACTATGTTTGCGATACGCTGGAAAGCGTGCTTGAGAAGGTGCTGATGGGGCGCAAGGGGCGCTTCTGATCGCGCCAGTCAATGGTTGCGTTCGCGGAACGGTGTTGAGAAAAACTCGTCTACCTGCCGATCGAAATCGTCACGATGCTCGTTCAATGTGCCGTGGCCGGAATTGGGGACGACCCACAGCTCGGCCTTGGGGATGTTCTGGAAAATCTCGACGGTATGGGGAATCGAAATCAGATCGTGATCGCCGCAAATGATCAACGAGGGGCATTGAATCTTGTGCAGATCGCGCAATTTGATGTGCGGCTCCGTGTAATCGAGCATAAAGAGTTTCCACGCATTCTTTTCCCGGTCAGTTTTCATTTCTTTATGCGATAGCTGTTCGTACTGCTTTTTCATCCCGTCCCAGACGCCGGGGGCAAAGGCATCTTCCCCCGGCCAGAGATTGGCGCCGGTTGAAGCAATGGCCGTCACTTTTTCCGGGTGGCGCATCGCCAGCAGCAGCGCATTGATTCCGCCATCGCTCCAGCCGATGACGTAGGCGGATTGAATGTGCATCGCGTCGAGAAGCGCAGCAAAATCGTCAGCCATCATTTCAAACGTCAGTGGATGATCTGGGTCTTTCGATTTTCCCTGCGATCGGCTGTCCGCCAGAATCACCTGATACTTGGAAGCAAAATAGGGAATGATGCCGGCAAAGGCGCGCATGTTTCCGCCATTGCCGTGGATCATCAGAAGCGGCTTGCCGGTGCCATAAACCTCGCAATACATCTTGAAGCCGTGAATGTCATAGAACCGGCCGACTTCTTTGTTATTGCCGTAAGGGATTGTCGTCGGCTTTTGCGCCAGGCTCGGCTGAGCGAGGAGCAGGATGATTGAGCAGGCGAGGAAAAGCGCTTTCATATGGGTCACCATCCCCTGATATCGGACGATTTGCAACAACGGCCGACTCCGCTTGGTTGAAATCGAGATCTCACGAGTGGTTAGGTGCGCTTTTTGCGGGCCCCTGATGTCAGCCGGGTCGGTTCTGTCCGGCATTCAATTTGATTCACGGACAGCAAAATGATTGGTGACCCATCCTTTTCCCGTTCCAATGAAACTGCTCCTGTTCCTGCCCCCGCGGTGACGGTGCGTCATCTGCTGCCGATGTTTCTGTGGGCCAGCGCCTTCCTTATCTTCTTTTTCTTCATTGGCGCGTGGAAGCTGTGTCTGATGGGGCTGCTGGCGGCGCTTTGTCTGTCGGCGATCTTGCGCCCCCTGCTGTTCAGGCTGCCAGGGCCACGCGGGCTCAAAGGGTTCCTGCTTGGGCTGGTACCGTTGGTGGTTTGCGTGGGGCTGGTTTTCCTGGCGGTCTGGATGCTCGTGGGTGAAATCCGCCAGCAGTTCCACGATGTTCCCCAGTTGATTGCGCATTTTAATGCCTGGCTCGCCGAGGTTTCCCAGCACTTTGGTTTGAGACAGCCCATCACCGTCAGCTCACTATTCGCCCGCGCGAAAATCATGTTCGGCGGCGGAATGCTGCAAGGCTTTTCGCGCGACCTGATCGATATCGGCATCGGCTGCGTCTTTGTGTTTATTGGAACGATTTATCTGTTGGCCGAGCCTTCAGAACAGGTGATCACATCGCTGCTCGATCTGTTTCCGGCTCGTCGTCGGCTCCAGGCCCGTGGCGCGATCGCCGATCTGGAGCCGCGCCTGCGATGGTGGCTGATCGGCGCTCTCGTGACGGCAACGATCATCGGCCTGACTTCGCTGTTGGGCTTCTGGCTGATCGGGATCAAGCTCTGGATCCCCCTCGCGATCCTTGCCGGCATCAGTGAATTCGTCCCGACCATCGGCCCCCTGATGGCATTTCTGCTGGCCTTGGCGGTTGCCGCGACGCAGGGGCCTACCAAGGTGGCGTGGCTCTGCGGGTTGTATGTCTTCGTTCACATTCTCGAATCGTACATCCTGATTCCGCTGATTTATAAGGAAGCCGTGCGAGTCCCGCCGATCGTCACGCTTTTTACCATCGTTCTCTGGGGCGAGATTTTTGGAATTGGAGGATTGCTGCTGGCGCTTCCAATCAACCTGGTGCTCTGGACGATGGCCGAGCATTTCATTGGAGCCAAGAGCGAGGTCTTGGTGAACGAACATGGGGAGGCGATCGCTCCGCATGTAGAAATAAAGAGATGACGGTTTCCCGGGTCGCCTGAACAGTTAATATTCTTGCATGGATTCAAATAGCCTGACGCTTCGCCAGTTCCAAAAGCACATTTCCGAAAAGTATGAAGCGACCGATCGCGCGCGAGGAAGCGCCGGCACCTTCTTATGGTTTATCGAAGAAGTTGGTGAGCTGGCCACCGCGCTTCATGGTAAGGATCGTGCGAATCTTGAGGAAGAATTCGCGGATGTCATCGCCTGGCTCTGCACCCTGGCGAATATCAATGATGTGGACCTAGCCGATGCGGTGATCCGCAAGTATTTGAGCAAGGATGCGCCGGAAGGAACGAAGTAGCCCCTTCGATTGGTCACCCCATGAAGAAGCCGCCATTCACGTGCAGCACTTGCCCGGTGATGTAAGACGCATTTTTGGAACACAAGAATAGCATCGCGTTCACCACATCTTCGACGCTGCCTTTGCGTCCGAGCGGCACCTGCTCCATCAGCTTTTGAGTCACATCATCCGGCATCGTTCGGCTCATGTCGGTATCAATAAAACCGGGCGCAATTGCATTGACCGTAATCTGCTGACGCGCCAGTTCGCGCGCGGCAACGCGCGTTAAGGCCATGATCCCTGCTTTGCTTGAAGCGTAATTAGCTTGCCCAAAGAGTCCGATCTGGCCTGTGACGGAAGAGATATTCACCACGCGACCGCCCTGCCGAAGGATCGGGATGGCTTGTTGAATGCAGTGATAGACGCCGCCGAGGTTGACGTTCAGAACAGATTGCCATTCATCTTCCGTCATTTTTTTGAGGGTGCGATCGCGAAGGATGCCGGCGTTATTGACGAGAATATCTAAACCCCCAAGCGTCTTTGTGATTTGCTCCATCATCGCGCGGACTGAATCGAGATTTGCGACATCCGCCTCAATGATCAGCGAATCGCGTAAAGCAGCCGCCACGCGCTGCGCATCGGCAAGATTGCGCCCCTGCGGGTCGGCAACATAATTCACCACGCACCGCGCGCCGTGGCGATTGAGTGCTTCAACCATTCCCGCGCCAATGCCGCGCGAGCTGCCGGTCACGAGGGCTACTTTGTTGGAGAAGTCGATCCAGTCGCTCATGCCGATGAGCATATCGCGCCGAGCGCGCGGAGCGAATTGTTGATCAAGCTGAAATTAGATCCCGGCACGGCGGGTCGTGAGGTAATCTCGAACGGAATCATCCGCCTGCTTTTCGCTCCAGCCCAGGAGCGGCTGAATGATGCTCGCGACGCTTCGTGCCGTGGCTTCTCCCCCGCCTTTGCTGAGCATCAAGGACGTCCGTCGCCACATGACGTCCTCGACGCTCATCGCCATTTCCTGCTGGACGGCATGGGTCACATCACTGGTGAGAACCGAAGGTGATTTGGCGATCGGATCTCCATTTGTCGGCGGACGAAAATCGGGAATGTGCTCGCGCCCAGTTCGGCAGGCCGGTGCTTTGGAGCCAAGCATGTCATAGGTTCGATCGACCGCCTGCTTGGCGACCAGCCGGTAGGTTGTGTATTTGCCGCCGCAGAGGCTCAGGAAGTTGTCGCCGGTTTGAAGCAGTTGATGCTCGCGCGATCGTGCGGAGGGATCGGCCGAGTTCGATTTCAGCAGCGGTCGCACACCAGCAATGGTTGCGATCACGTCAGATGCTTTAAAATGCGCCGAGGGGAAAATCTCCGCGGCCCGCGCCAGAAGATAGTCTACATCGGATGAATCAGCCGCGACCTTTCCCGGGTCCCCGTGAAAATCGGTGTCAGTCGTTCCAACCAGCGAGCAATCATGCCATGGGAGAATAAAGATCATTCGCCCATCGGAGCGCCCCTGAAAGAAAATGCCATGGCCCAGTGTGATCGCAGGCAGCAGGATGTGAACGCCCTTGGTGGGACTCAACGCCGGGCGGGAATTTGTTGATGGCGACGGCGCCATTTCGCCAATGCGATCGACCCACGGACCGGCTGCATTGATGAAGGTCTTCGCACGAATCTCGAACCTGTTGCCCGAAATCCGATCAGTAACATTTGCGGCGACGATTTTGTCGTTTTCCGTTCTGAAACCGGTTACGTGGCAATAATTAGCGCAGATCGCTCCCATCCGATCAGCATCCATGATGTTATCGATGCAGAAGCGGGCGTCATCCTCCTGGCAATCATAAAACTGAATCGCGCCGCGCAGATCACGCGTCTCGAGCCGCGGCTCAACCGTGTGCACCTGCGATGGCCCCAGCGTGTGATGGTTCCCGGCGTTTCGGAATAGCGCCAGTACATCGTAAATCGTCATCCCCAGGCGCATCTCCCAGAGCGGACGGGGATCGCCTTTATAAACCGGCAGCAGAAAAGAGAGCGGTTTTACGCGATGCGGGGCGATTTTTTGGAGAATTCGCCGCTCCCGGCTTGCCTCCGCGACCAGCCCAAACGCCTTTTGTTCTAAATAGCGAAATCCCCCGTGAATGAGCTTCGAGGATCGACTGGAAGTGCCTGAGGCAAAATCCCCCTGCTCGACGAGAGCGACGCGCAGGCCGCGCATGGCGGCATCGCGCGCGGTGCCGGCGCCGAAGATTCCCCCGCCGATGATCAGAAGGTCGAAGGTCTGGTTACTGAAGGCAGTTAAATTTCGCTGCACGCTTCAAGCATCTCCATGAAGCACGGTTGCTTCAAGAGGCGGATCAAGGTCTTGGCCCAACGCTCGATAGATCGAACGGCTCGAACCCGGCCAAGGCTCCCTGCGATTTATCGGTCAGGCGAAAATCGCCTTCCATCGGGCTGCCAAAATGCGGATCGGCGATTTTTGAATGTTGATCCATTCCCGCCTGCTGCCATTGCTCGAAGGTTTTGTTGGCGAAGCGAATGTCGCCCTTCCCGCGATACCAATATGTATTGTGATCGAAGAGGGCGTTCATTTTCTCCCAGTTGCCGGTGAGCGGAAGGCCCTCATCCCAGAGCACGATATTGCGCTCGAAGGTGAAGCTGGTGTGATCCTCCAGCCGCGTGCGCTGGATTTGGTTATCGCGGCCAAACGCGATGATGTTGTTGCGGAAAATATTTTCTTTGCCGTAATGCTGGTGGAAGCCGCCGTGCGTGGTGCGGTAGACGAGATTGTTTTCTGCCAAGATGTGCGTGGTCCCTTCGTCGAAATAGATCCCCCAGCCGCCGTAGCGCAGGCCGGCGATGTCGTGGAAGCGGTTGAAGCGAATTTGTGTTCCTTCCTGATTGCCAAGCGTGTAGATGCCACCCATGTCGCTGAGGATTGGCGGCTCACCCTCGGCGTGCGTGCCGATGTGATGAATGTCGTTGTATTCGATGATATTGCGCTGCGCGATGGCCGGGCCGTAGCCCCACGTCCAGCCGACGGAGATGCCGGTGTAATAGAAACCGGCAATTTCGTTGTGCAGCAGCCGATTGTCGTGAGACTGGCCAATCCAGACGGCGACGCAACTGGGATAGAGATTGCCACCATTTCGGATGATGCAGTCGGAGACTTGGTTGTCAGCCGCCTGCTGATCTTCTTCCTTGCGGATGCTGGTTTCACCGATCTTCACTGCGCCTGCGCCTAAGTCCGTGAATGAGCAATGCGTGATGCGATTGTGTTGGCAGCCTCGGGCCAGCTCGATGCCATAGGTGTTGTTGTGGGAAAAATTGCAACGGTCGAAGGTGCAGGACAGCGCGCCGTAGCCCCATACTGCACCCGGCACGCCAATCGCGGCCTGGCCATATCCGCTGCGCGATTCATCGGCGGGATTTCGTTTCAGCGCGCCCGGTGAATGGATCTCCGGCTCATCCAGATCCCACTCGGCATGGAAAAAACTGAGCCCGCGGAAAGAAACGTGCTCGACGAAATGCCCCTTTTCCACATCACCTGCCAATTGCATCACCTGCGATAACCGCGGCGCGATAATCTGCGCACTGTTTGGATCGATTCCAGTTGGAGGAATCAGGTAGATCTCGTGTTGGCGCGGGTCGACATAAAACGAGCCGGGCTCGGTGAGGCATTGGCGAATGTTTTCAATCCAATAGGGATCGCCGGGATCCGGAAGAAAAACGGTTGGCTGGGTGAAGTGGATGATGTGCGATTGGGGGTCAATCGACGCGATCGGCAGATGCGACTCGGTCCAGCGATTGGTCGTGATCACTTCTCCGTCGGTGGCGTCATCCCATGATTTGAGATCCCCATCTTTGTATTCGAATTCCTTACTGCCCGGATGATATTCGCCTCTGGGGCGCTTCTCTGGAACCGCGACCACACTCAGTGTCCCATGAATCGGCCATCGCGCTCGCCCGATCCGCTGGCCGTTCATCCACAGCGCATGAATCATCGTCGAGCCGGCATCATCTGAGGGCAGCTTCGCGACCCAGGCCGCCTTGTCGTTCACTTTAGTTTCGGTCCAGCCGGTGATGCGAACGCCGGCACTGAGGACCGGCCTTTCGTTCCGATAAGCCGACCAGGTGATTGGCGCCTCGGCTGTTCCCGAATCCCCCGGCCCTAGAACGAGTGGCTCGCTCAATACATAGATGCCACCGCGAAGATAAATCGTGATCGGTCCCGATGCCGACTTGTCTGTTTTGGCTGCGCGAACCGCATCCCGTGCATGTTCGATCGTTTTGAATGGCCCATCAGACCTGCCGCGCGTCAGCGATGGCGCGGTCCCCGACCACCGATCATTTCCGTTGGGAGCAACGTAGAACGTAGTCGGAGCGGCTGTGGCGATTTGCAGGCTTGATAAAACAAGCCCTGCCATCATCAGAAACGACGCTGCCCCACTAAATCGAAAGGATTGGCCTGCTTGCATCTTGTTGGCAGTACGTCGCCATCAGAATGCTGTTGAAGGATTTACGCTTCTTCCGTGATTGACGGATAGAGTTGACCGCATGCCACCGATCAGCCGATAACTCTGATGCGGGCACAGCTCAGGCAGGCTTAATTCGATGTTTGTTTCGCAGGCACATTCATTTCGTCAGAAGTCCAGACTCGCCATCTCCCTTTCATGGATTGGCGGCTACACCAATACCATTGCGCTGCTGCTGTGCGGCACCGTCGTCTCGCATGTCACCGGCAACACCACAAACCTGGGCCGGGCCTTCTCCCAGCACGAATACCGCGAAGCGCTTTATTTCGGCGGTCTGTGGTTCTCATTCCTCTGTGGGGCAGTCCTATCCGGATTGATGACCGAAATCGCCCGCCAGCGCAATCTGGTCTCGAAATACTCAATTCCTATCGCCTTCGAGGCGGTGCTGCTCTCGCTTTTTGGATTGCTCGGGCGCTCAGCATGGCCACTTCATACCTGGCATGAAGGCTGGGCATATGCCTTGGCGGCGCTCGCGGCCTTTACGATGGGCCTGCAGAACGCCACCATCACGCGTATCGCAGGCACCGTCGTTCGTACAACACATCTGACGGGTGTAACGACCGATCTGGGGCTTGAGGCGGTTCAGTTTGGATTCTGGCTTCGTCGTCGGCTTCATTTGAAGATGCCGCGCCGCGCGGCGCGGGTGATGCACATCGCGCGCCGACAGCCTAATGGCCTGGCCGCTCTGATGCTGGCCAGCATTGTCGGGTCATTTCTGCTGGGGGCTGCGATTGGAACGATCGCCTTTGCCCACCTGCATGCGGGCGCGATGCTTTTTCCGGTCCTCTTTCTGATCTGCATCGTCTGCCTCGACCGATTTCAGCCAGTCGGAAAATTCGTTCCGATCGATCCCGAGCAGGATGCGGAGTTGCGAAACCTGGGCCTGGCGGCAAACGTGCAGCGGATTGGCCTGTGGCGTATCGCCGCCGTCAGAAGGCCGCATCGGGCACCCGATTTTCTACATTGGGCGCAGCATGCAGCGATCTCAAGTCGCGCGACGATCCTCGCAATCGATGCGGCAACGGTTCTGGATCGCAACGCCCTATCCGATCTTCACCACGCCGCTGATCACCTGCGCGAGCGGGGCTCGGAACTGATATTGGCCGACATCAAGGCCTGGCAATTCCGCCTGATCAAAAGCGCGGGCGTTTGCGATGCGATCGGCATCGCGAACATCTGCTCCGACCTCGAATACGCCATTGCCCGCGCAATCGATTTGGTGGGCATGCCGCTTGAAAATACCGCGGCTGCCTGAGACCTGTGCGCCGTCTTATTGCCCTGCTTCTTCAATCGTGATCGTGTGGCGCACCGGCTTCACCGACAGCTCCGACTGCACGCGCAGCGGCAAATCGGACGCGACTAAAATCGATCGCACGCCCTCGAGCAGTTTCTCCTCTTCATTGGCAGCGCGCTGGCAATCGATCAATCCATGAATCGATTGCTTCACCAGCGGCGTCTCAAAATTCTGCTGATGGCGAATCTGCTCTTCGACCTTCTTGAAGGGTTCTGAGAACGGATTGTTAATGAACTCCGCCGCCAGATTGATTCCCTTGGAAAGCTGCTCGCCCTTAAATGTTTTGCTCTCTTCGCCCCAGGTGATCTTGTAATTCTGGTCGGCCTTGGCATCGCTGACGATCAGCATCAGGCGGTTCAGATCCTGGTTGAATGGGAAAAACTCGGTGATGCCCGATGTGGATGAGGAAGATTTTGGATCGCCATAGAAGCAGAACGGATATTTGCTGCTCTCGATGGACAGCCGGCCATTCCCAAACCAGATTAATTCATGGCCGGGGCTGAGCTCGGCTTTGTTATCACCGAGATTGACCGTGAATGTGCCGATGTTTCCGTCGCATCCGAGCGCCTTGAGAAAGGCATAGGCCATGATGAGATGGCCATTGGGGCCGGGGTGAATGCCGTCGTTGTGGCCGCACACATCATATTCATGCCCAAATTTTGCCTTGGCCTTGGCCATGGCGTCATACATCGGCGTGAAGACGTCGGCAAAAGTCACGCCCTGTTCCTCGGCCACCTTTTTGGCGATGTCGCGCTCGGAGGCGAGCGTGGCGTTGTACATTTCGCCCTTCGCGGGGTTATGGCCGAAGGTGTCGGAATCGACGCAGCCGGGAGAGCCGACCACGATGAACCGCACGCCGGCCTTTTTCATCTGCTCGACCACCGAAGTCTGGGCTTCGTGATAGCGCTGCGCTTTCTGCGGCGTCTGCGGGCTATAGCCGCCGTCGTTCATACCAAAGCAGGTGGTGGCGACGTTCGCGCCAAAGGGGATCATGTCGTTGTACATCCGCGCCCCGAAGCCCCAGCTTGTTTCACCGCCCCAGCCAAACTGCGTCGCCTTCAAATTGACCTGTGGCTTGCACATCAGCAGGTAATCTTCCATGAAAACTGAATAGAGCTTTTGCTCGGTGATTGAATCCCCAACGATCGCGACATAATCGCCCTGTTTGAGTCCCTGATCATCCGCCGCCGCCGACCGTGGCGCGGAAAAAGGAATCGCAAATGCCGCCACACAAAGAGCGGCCGATGCCAGAAAAGTTTTCATGGAGTTCTCCGAGAGAGGAAAATGCGCCGTCTATTCGGCACGGAATCCTGTAAGCCTTTGAACATGTATCACATCGCCCCGAACGCGCCAAATTGTGGCTCCATCGCTCTAAACGACCTGCTTTGTCGATCAGAAGTCCCAACATAAGATAGAGCCGCGCATGCCCGAGACTCCACCACCGCAGCCAAAGCGTCGCCATGACACATGGGCCATGATTTTCTGCGCGCTGCTTCTGGTGACGTTCGCGGCTCTGGCTTGGCTTGCGGCACTGGGAAAGAGCGCGACCTTTGATGAGCCCCTGGATGTGATGGGAGCGTGGGCGAACACGCGCTTGGGAGATTATCGGCTTATTCCGGGGGATCCGCCGTTGTGGTCTTACTGGGCAGGATTACCGCTGGGGCGCCAGGACATCAAGGCGAATTTGAATTCATCTACATGGAACCAGTCGCTCAACGACCTGGGAGCGCAATATGCCTTTTCCAGCGATACGTTGTATCGCACAGCTGGCAACGATGCCGATTCGCTGCTGCGGCGCAGCCGGGCGATGATGCTCGTTTTGGCCATTCTCCTGGGCGCCATCATTACGGGATGGAGCTGGAAGCTCGGCGGAGCCGTCGCCGCAATCGCGGCAACAACCTGCTTCTGCCTCGATCCTAATTTCCTGGCCCACGCACCGCTGGTGAAGAACGACGTTTCGATGACATTGGTTGCGATTACAATCTTTGCAATAGCCTGGTCGGTTGGACGCCGGGCCAGAATATGGAACGTCGCGCTGCTGGCGCTGCTCTGTGGCGTCGCGGTATGCGTGAAATTCACGGGGATCGTTTTGATCCTCGCACTGGTCATCGTGCTGTTGGCTCGCGTTTGGATGCCGAGCGATTGGAACGTATTTGGCCGAACGATCAGTCGGCGTAGCGACAAATTCGGCTCGGTGGTTTTGATCCTGGCTGTCTGCGTGGCAGTTTCCTATGTGATGATCTGGGGCACATACCGATTTCGCTTCGACCCTTCCTCCGATTCGTCAGTGCATATGGATTTGCAAGCCGCAGCGCGCGAATGCATTTCCACGGAGATGACTTTGGCCAATCCGGGGCACACCCCGACGCCGCAAGAAATCTCGGCACGAACACCACCGCTCCCTATGCGGGTTGCACTGTTTGCCGACCAGCACCATCTGCTTCCCCAGGCCTGGACCTATGGATTTGCCCTCACCTATGCCAGGACGCGGATGCGAAAGGCCTATCTTCTTGGAGAGATTCGCGACCAAGGCTGGTGGTACTACTTCCCGCTGGTGATGCTCTTCAAAACGCCAATTGCAACGCTCGCGGCCATACTGCTGACAATCGAGCTGTTTATCGCTGGATGGCGGAATCGTACAGGTAAATCTGCCGCGGGTTGGTGGAGTGCGATATGCATCGCCACGCCAGTCGTGATCGTTCTATTCATGGCGATGATCGGCCGAATCGACATCGGCATTCGCCATATCCTGGTGATCTATCCTTTCATCTTCATCGCCATCGGAGTCGCCTTTGCGCGTCTCTGGCAACGACGGCGCATACCCATAATGGTGATCGGCTTGCTTCTTGCGATCGGCCTGATGGTTGAAACCGCGACGGCATTCCCGAATTACATCGCCTTTTTTAATGCCGCTTCCGGTGGCTCGCGCGCGGGTGTTGATCTGTTGGGGGATTCGAATCTGGATTGGGGACAGGATCTGCCGTTGCTGCGCCTCTGGCAGGATGACCATCCTGATAAACCGATCTACCTCTGTTATTTTGGATGTGCCGATCCGGCCTATTACCACATTGCTTATGTGAATCTTCCTGAAAGCGATGCTCCGGATCAATCCGGGCCTCGTCCCGATCCACGCCGGGGCGGCGTGATTGCAATCAGTGCGACGCAGTTGCAGGGAATTTACCTGACGCCAAATGCCCGAAGTCACTATGGCCGGTTACGCAGCGCCCATCCGATCGATGTGCTGGGCGGCTCGATCTATATCTACGACATCAATGACTTGAGATGAAGATCCAGTCTTTTGATTAGCTGGGCACCGGCTCACTGGGCAACAGTGATGGATTGCTGTTGATCAGCCGCAGGAATTCCTGGGCGACGACTTTTTCCTCGATGACCACTTCATTGGCGCCGATGCGGTGCGCTTCCATGCCGTTGGAGATGAAATGAAACCGCGCCATGATTGGGATGGATGCATTGAGGCGTCGTGCCGCGCGGACGGCAGCCAGCGCCGTTGGATCATCCGGCACCGTCACAGCAAAAAACCGGGCATGCTCTATTCCCGCCTGGCGGAGGGTCTGCTCGTCGCGCACATCACCGGCGATGATGTGCAAACCGATGTGCGAGCACCGATCGACGGTCGCCGGATTGAGTTCAATGACGACGAACGGGATTTGCTGCGAAGCCAGAGCATCGGCGATCGCGCGCCCGGGGACTCCGAATCCAGCGATCACCGCGTGCCCATGCAACGGGCTGCCGTCCCCATCGGGAGACGAAATCGACATCTATCAGCCTCCTCGACCGCGATTCCCCTGATGGATTCTAAAACCCCGCCTTCGCTATTACCACTGTAAACCGCCGGCGCTTGCAGAACGATCATTTCGGCATCGCTGACGCGATACGGACAGTCGGCGGATCACCGTGGCAGATGCCGGCGACATCCAGCGAATCGAGTCGCGCGGCAAAATCGATGTCCGGCTCAAGACCCGCGGCAATAACGTTTTTTCCGCCGATTGATTCTCGAAGGACGCGCGACAAATTCGATCGCGATCCTCGAAATAGATTCAAGGCGATCGCGACGCGATCGCTTTCGGCGGCAAATCCGCTCTGCCGATCCATCTCATCCAGCACGGCGCCAGCACCCAGCAGATCTTCCATCGCGAGCTGCCCATTCGTGCCGGCACACAAAAGCGTAATCGGAAGGCGCGCTTTGATTGCAATTCGACAAGCCGCCGACGCATTCACCAACGCTCCGATGCACAGACGAGCCGCATTTTGCGCTGCGAGAATGGCCTTGCAGCCGTTGGTTGTGCTCATGAAAAGCGTTTGACCGGCGTGTGCCTGAGCAAAAGCGCGCGGGCTATTCCCCAAGTCAAAACCGGGGGGCGGCAGGCAATTCTCTTCCCCGCAGAGCAGCTTGGGTTGGTCGAAGTTTTTGCCGGCATTCATCGCTGCGGTTTTGTCAGGAAAGATGCGGATTTCGCGGACGCCTGCCGCCAGAGCCGCGGCCATGGTCGTCGTCGCCCGCAGGACATCGAAAACAACCACGGTGCGATCGAGGACTTGGGATTCGGTCAGATCTGCGGGTCGAAGGACGACATCAACTGGCAAAGGCGTGGCCATATGCCCGCATGATAGTCGACCGGTGATCGTGAAAAAGGCCGCCTCTCCTGACGCAAATTGCCCCGCATCGATAGCGGGGCAATTTACTTCAACCAAATCGAGTTGGGTTCTAAATCAGAACCGGTCTGCGTTATCCAAAATGCTGCCAGGGCGGGCAAATCGTTCCCAGGATTCGCCATGGCACTTGGGACACAGCTTCGGCGGCGTTACCGCCCCTTCGGGCTCAAACCCGCACGCCCGGCATTGAATCTGGAAAATAACGGTACGAGCCTGTGTTGCTGGGAACGGATTATAGCTTGCAAAATGACCGTCAGAACCGAATCGTTCCATGCTGATGGACATGTGTAATGCTCCTTCACTCCATGCTTTAGCGAATAAATGCCACTTAGATGGAATGGGCTAGAGCAAAGATCGTACCACCAGACGATCAGGCTGCCTTAACCTCCTTTGACGGACCCTATTGAGCCAAATTTCACGATGTCGGCCACTCCGGTTTCCCCTGACCCGACCGATTGCGTACGACAGTGTGCCGTATTGTCGGGCCGTGGCGAACTGTCAGCAAACAGAGTTAAGCTTCTGTCAAAACGTCCCGCGGAATCGTGCCGCCCTTCTCCAATTCATACTGGCGGAGCTTGCGTTGAAGGGTGCGAACGGAGATTTTGAGCTTCTCAGCCGCATGCGTCCGGTTCCCCTCGCATTGTTCCAAAGCTTTGGCAATGGCGAGCTTCTCGAGCTCTTCCATCGACATGCTCGGAATCTCCTGAGCGTTCGAACCCGACGGTGAGCCCGCCAGAATCTCCGCAGGCAGATCCTTCTCCGTCAGCACTTCGCCCTCGGCGAGGATCATCATGCTCTCAAGCTTATTACGGAGCTCGCGCACGTTGCCGGGCCAGCGGTATGCCATGAAGCGACGCATGACTTCGGGCGAAAGGCGGTGCGGCGAAATATGTTTGCGTTCGGAAATCTCTTTGAGGAAATGATCGACGAGAACTGAAATGTCATCCGTCCGCTCGCGCAGTGGCGGTAACTGGATCGTCACGACATTCAATCGGTAATAAAGATCCTCGCGGAATTTCCCTTCCTGGACCATGCGCGGCACATCACGGCTGGTTGCCGCGATCACGCGCACATCGACCTTTTTATCTTCATGGCCGCCCACTGGCGTGAAGGTCAGCGTTTCCAGCACGCGCAGCAGTTTCGCCTGCAGGCCCAGCTCAAAGTCGCCAATTTCGTCGATGAAAAGCGTGCCGCCGTCTGCTTGCTCGAATCGGCCGATGCGCCGATCGGTTGCGCCGGTGAACGCGCCGCGCACATGGCCAAACAATTCGCTTTCGACGAGAGTCGCGGGAACAGCCGCGCAGTTGACCGCAACAAAGGGCCCTTTCTTTCGCGGGCTATTGTGATGCAGCGCCTGGGAAACCAATTCTTTGCCGGTTCCGTTCTCGCCGAGAATCAACACGGTGCAATCGACCGGTGCGGCTCGTTGAATCTTCGCGAAGACTTCCTTCATCGGCTTCGATTGCCCGATGATCGCATCCAGGCCAAATTTTTGATCGAGCCGACGGCGAAGGTTGTCGATTTCTTTGTCCTTCTGCAGCGTCTCCACCGCGCGACGAATCAGAAGCACCAGCTCATCTGGATTGATGGGCTTAGTGAGATAGTCATACGCGCCGCTCTTGATCGCCTCGACGGCGCTATCCACGCTGCTATGGCCCGTCAGCAGAATAAACTGCGTCTCTGGCCTGCGCTTTTTCCAAAGCTGCAATAGCTGAAGGCCGCTGACATCACCCATATGGAGGTCGCTCAAAACGACATCAACGTTTTCGTCGATGTAGCTGAGCGCTTTGTCAGCGTTCTCGGCTCCGTAAACCGTAAAGCCTTCTGATTTCAGGATTTGACTGACAGCGCGACGTTCAGTTTCATGATCTTCTACCACAAGGATCCGACCGGCATTGCTCATACAGCCCTACTTTCGTGAGACAAGTTGCCCGCTCCGACGAACTGTCATACCACAGCCCGTCTCAATTCCACAACCGTGAATTTCGCCATAGCCCGCTGTGCCCTTACAATGATGCTTCAACCGCCAAAGTTAGCGCGTTTGTTTTGCTCCTGATGTTCAAGCGCTTACGTCAACTCCGCATCTCTCTGGCCGCCAAATGCCAGATTCTTTTTGGCGCGGCGGTCGTGCTTACGATTGCCGCGGCGCTGATCGTTCCCTGGCATCGCATGGAGCAGTTGACCGAGGAACTCAACGAGCATGCTGCGGGCGCACTGGCGGAAAATGCGCTGGCCGACCACATGCGCAGCCAATTTGCGTCGGCCGGCCACGACCTGGTGATCCATCCGACGACGCTTCCTTCGCGCCCCAATGCGACCACCGCTCAAGTCTATGACGCGCCGCATCTGTTTTCTCTCGCGGCCGACGAGGCTTCGCTCAATCGCTTCGAACGTCGCGCGCTCGCTCATTTCAAAAAACATCCGGATAGCGCGCCGCTTCCCAATTACTATCCGTTGGCCAATGGCAGCGAAGGTTTTCGTTTTGCGCAGGCGGTTTACATCAGCCCATCGAGCCGATGCGCGACGTGTCATGAGCCTTCGAATGGTGCCGCGGTCTCAACTCAAAATGGTCAATCGGCTCCCTTGGTGATCGATCCATCCTCTCATCTGGCCGGCGTTGTCTGCATCGATATTCCCTCGGGCATCCAGGAAAACCAGCTTCGATTGAATCGCGTTTTCATTCTTGCTGCAGGCGCATTAGCAGGTGTGCTGGCGATCTGGTCGTTTTATCTGATCATCACGCGCCTGATATTGCAGCCTGTGCGCGTCTTGCAGGAAACGGCTGAAAAAGTCAGCGAGGGCGATTTGAAAATTCGCTCCGACATCAACTCCGGCGATGAGTTCCAGCAGCTTTCGGAAACCTTCAACACGATGCTGGCCAATCTCAAGCAAAGCGACGACCAGCTTAGAGCCATCAATAAAGGACTGGATCTGAAGCTCGGCCAAGTCGCCGAGGCCAATCTCGCTCTCTACGAATCCAACCGACTCAAGAGCGAATTCCTGGCGAACGTCAGCCATGAGCTTCGAACGCCGCTCAATTCGATTTTGGGATTTGCTGATCTACTGAAGGACGCGATTGGTGTATCTCCCGAATCGAAGCCGACTCGATATATCAACAACATCCTTCAGAGCGGCCGGCATCTTCTGGAACTCATCAACGATCTTCTCGACCTGGCGAAGATCGAAGCCGGCAAGATGGAAGTGCGATCGGAGAAGCTTTCGCTGGGAGATTTGTTCGAAGGGCTGCTCAACATTCTTAAGCCGCTTTCCGAGAACAAGCAGCTTACGATGGCGGCGACCGTCGCCCCGGATGTTCCCATCATCCTCACCGACCCTGGCAAGCTCCAGCAGATTCTCTACAACTTCCTCTCCAACGCGATCAAGTTTTCCCCACTGGGCGCGCGGGTGGACCTGGTCGCGCAGCGCGAAGGCGAAGATCGTGTGCGCATCAGCGTCACCGACCGCGGCCCCGGCATCGCTTCAGACAAACAAGCCCTGATCTTCGAAAAATTCCGTCAGATCGATGCCTCCGTCACACGCATCCATGGAGGTACCGGACTGGGATTAGCCATCTCCAAAGAATTGACCAGCCTTCTTGGCGGTTCGATCGGCATCCGCAGCACGCCCGGCGAAGGCGCAACTTTCTGGGTACTCATCCCCCTCTTCATCGAAGCCGGGGCCATCGATCTTCGTGGACGACTTGTGGTCAGCGAACCGCAGGTATAACAACCGTCTTCTGGCAATTCTGGACGGCGGCAGTCCCCTGCCGCCGCGAAAAGGGGATGGGTACATTTTCCGAAAATGTACTCATCCCCTTTTCGCGGCGTTGCACCAGCTTTCCCACATCTTGCGGTAAGCCGATTCGAGCCGTTGCGTATATTCAATTTCATCGCGTAATGGCGACGCTTCCAACCGCTCTCGCATTAAGCCACGCATTGACACGAGGCGATCGCGATCGGCCGCTAGTTCCGCGGCAATCCGCACATAATCCTCCGGCGAATGGCTGATCAAATTACTTAATCCCGCGGCATGCAGCAAACTCGCCCCAACGCGCGATGCGTGTGATGTGCCTTCCAACGTGATAACCGGCACGCCCATCCAGAGCGCTTCGCAAGTGGTTGTCGTGCCATTGTAGGGAAACGGATCGAGCGCGATGTCGATTCGATCGTACAGGCTCAGGTGTTGTGCTGCTCCCTCCGTTCGAGGGAGTAATTCGATTCGATTCGCATCGACGCCCGCCTTTCCAAATGCATGCAGGATGCGCTTTCGCGTCGGCTCATCCGAAAAGCTTTGTGCCTTGAGCAGCAATCGCGAGTCCCGCACTTCTTTGAAAATCTGCGACCACAGCTCAATGACGCGCGGCCCTATCTTCGCCAGCAGGTTGAACGAGCCAAACGTGATAAACCCATTGACAACCGAAGGTGGCGGCGCGACCGGTGCATGTTCCGGCGGCCTATAGCACCAGCCGCACGGATCAATTCGCGCGAGCCGCTCGGTATACCATCGATCCGATTGGCCCGGTGGATCGGCAATCGAATCGGTCAGACGATAATCGATCGAGGATAACCCCGTTGTCGCTGGATATCCGAGCCCCGTTACCTGCACGGGGGCAGGTCGCGCAGACATTACTTGCAACAATCTCGGCGCAGTATGACCTGATAAATCCACTAAAATGTCGAGTCCATCAGTTCGAATCAATTTGACGATCTCTGCCAGGCCATGTGTTGTTATGTCACGCCAGACATCGACGTAGCTCCGCAGGCGCTGCGTCGTCGAATCCTGCTCATACCCCGGCACATCGCTGTAGCAGTAGACCTCAAATGCCGTGCGATCAAAATTCGCCAGCACCGGCTCCAGGAAATACATCACCGAATGCTCGCGAAAATCGGATGAGAGATATCCGATGCGCAACTTGCGATGCGGATCGCGATCGTTCGCATATTGCGTGTTCTGCGGAAGCCCGGCAAAAGCGTGGCGGCTGGCCCATTGCTGGTGTGCTTCGAACAAAGCCTGCGGATCGATTCCATCTTGATGCAGCATGACCAGCAGCAACCGGCTGTGCGCCGCCGGCCAATTCGGCGCAAGCTCGACGGCTCGTCGAAGCTCAGCCGCCGCCTCATCCGGCCGGCCCTGGCCCTGCAGATTTGTTCCTAAATTGAAATGCGCGCCCGGATGCGATTCTTCCAGCGCGATCGCCTGGCGATAGACGGCTTCCACTTCACTGAATCGCCCCAGCGTCGTGAGAATTTCCGCCAGACGGTTGTAAGGCTCAACCCAGCGCGGCGAAAGCTCGATGGCGCGTCGACATTGCGCCGCCGCCTCTTCCAATCGTCCCAGCGCCCTGAAACACCCCGCCAGCGGAATCATCAGACTGAGGTTGTTCGGCTCAATCGCCGCCGCCTCCTGAAGCACCGCCAACGCCTCGGCCGGCTGCTCCTTTGCGCGATAGCACAACGCCAAATTGAGATAAACCGGAATCGATCGCGGATGCTCCGCCAGCACCTTCCGCCAAGCCAAAATTGCTTCAGAGAAATACCGCGAATTCTGAAGCGAAATCGCGGCACGGAAAGATGGATCGGTTTCGAGGCTCATCAAGCTAATGCAATCGCAAACCTAATTGCTGTAGTCCGATCTTACCGCAGACATGCTTCGACTGGCGCCCTTGGTACAACGAAAACTCAATCGTCGATGCTCCGCATCGTCCTTGCTCCTTTAGCCGCCCCTTTGTGGGGCGCGTCAGACGGCGCGGAAGCAGGTGGCCTGAACGAATCGGAAACGCGTTCGGACGATCAACATTCAATCACTCCGACTCGACGTCTTCTCCCGACGCTCGACCTCATTTACCATCGACGCATCGTTCTCCTGCGCCATCTCTCCTCGAGGAGCATTCCATGCCCAGTGCCAAGCAACTTTTGCTCAAGCAGACCGCCGAGGCTTTCAGCGGCCGAAGCGACATGCCGCTGATGGCGTCCCTCGCTGACATCACCCAGGCCGAAGCTTTATGGTGTCCGGATAAGGAATCTCCAAGCGCCGAGCAGATCGTCCGCCACGTCGCGTGGGCGAAAGCGCGCTACTGCCAGCAGGCGTTCGGCACCGAGATGCCCATCGTCGATGATTCGATCAATGACAATGGAGATTCCGCCGACCTGCCGTGGGAATTTCCCTGCGGCGCGGCGTGGGGATCATCCGCCGCCCAGGACATCCATGAAGCGATCAAACTCCTGACGCAGTCGCACACGATTCTGACCAAATGCCTGGAAACCATCCCCGACGATGCGCTCGATCAGCCCCTTCCCACCCACCACGGCAAATCCGCCGCCCATTTTTTTTGGATCATGATCATGCACGACGTCTACCACGCAGGCCAAATCCGCACCCGCCGAACGGCGTGGCGGGCAAGCCAGCGGGCGTCAGCAATGCCTAATGGTAAGATCGGGTGATATGCCAAAGAGCGCAGCGAAACGTCTTCGAGCCATGATTGCAGAACATAAGCGTTGGATCGAAGGGCGCGAAATTTTTTTGCAGCAGGATCTCGCTTGGCTGGATGAATCTTTATCGAACGATGTTTCGCTGCAGAGTTTGCGAGGTTCGACGACTGTCGTCAGCAGAATAGGGCACTATTACGCACGCGTAGGAACAACTAAGGTCGTTGAGGGGGACCAATCCGGGTGGGACAGCATACGTCTTTCAGTCGCTTACTATTTCTGGAGCATAAAAATTGAAGCGCATGCTGCCTTTAATACTTCATTTCTTTGGCCTCAAGAGCGGCCATTCGGATTCGAAGTTAACCTGCCAACAATCGCCTGTCTGTCCTGTTATTTCATGGCGACGGACCGGACCCCCGAACTTCAGTTTCTCATCGACCTGCTCGTCAAGGTCATCGAGCGACCAGAATTGATCGACCGGGAATTCTGGGAGGAAAGACATTTTGAGCCATTCGTTTTGGAGCTGTTTTGTAAGCAGACGGGCGTAACCATGCCCGCAATCGACCACTCGAAACCGGGCCCTTATGCGCCGGTCCTAGAGAATTGGGGCAACGCGGGTCGACTCGAGCCGGCACTATTCAACATTTGCGATTACCGTTGCCGGAACATGGAAGACGAGGGAGGCGATTGGGATCCGGAATTTGATTTATCTCCGTTTGACCTGATTCCAGTAGAAGTCCTCGCGATTTTCAATGTTCGAAAGAAGATGGGCCTCGCGAATCCACAGATCTCCCATCCTCTGATGCAGACTCCTCTGGCCTCCATGCCCCTCATCGACGGAGAGCTTCCATCGGACGGAGTCTTGAAAATGACCGAGCGGGCGTTCAACAGCGTTTTCACCAGATAACATCGCGTTTCAAATTTAGATTTTCGTCGACTCGAATTCATTCGCACCTCAATGCGTCGTGACCTTCAACCCCACAATCGCCACCAGCAGCAGCGCGAGAAAGAAAACGCGCGGCAACGTTGCCGGCTCACCGAGCAGCGCCATGCCGAGGATCACGGTTCCGAACGTTCCGATTCCCACCCATACTCCGTAGGCGGTGCCGATCGGCAGCGTCCGCGCGGCCACCGCCAGCAAATACATGCTGGCGACAATCCCTGCAATCGTCAAAACGCTGGGCACCGGCCTGGTAAAGCCGTGCGTGAATTTCAATCCGATCGCCCAGGCCGCCTCCAGGATGCCGGCGATTACGAGCAGAAACCAAGCCATGAAGAAGTTCCTTCTGTTGAACGAAGTTGACGCTCAGGTGCCTCGAGGATGATAAGCGTCTAGAATGCCGCGACGATGCAGATACGTTCCGCTACGCCGCAGGATGTGCCGATGGTTCTTCCGATGGTTGAGAAGATCGTGGCGTTTCATGAGGCACTCGATCCTGCACGCTTTGCCTCTCGCGGCAATCCTTCCGCAAAGTATCACGATTGGCTCGTGGAGCGCTCCGCGGATCCTCGAAGCGTGTTTCTCGTGGCAGATGCTGCGTCGAGCGGGACGGCGGCGCAGCTTGCCGGTTTCCTTGTCGCCACGGTGATGCGCGAGATTCCAATCTACAACACCGTCGAATACGGTTTCATTCACGACCTGTGGGTTGAGGAAGCCTTTCGGAATGAAGGTTACGCCCGACAGATGGTTATGCTGGCGGTCGAGCGGTTTCATGAAATCGGCGTGGAGCAGGTCCGCCTCGATACCGCGTATTCAAACCAGTCGGCACAGGGCCTTTTCAAATCCTGCGGATTCCGCCCCACCAACATTGAATGGCTGATCGAACAATGATTCTCTGCGTCGGAACCACGCCCACCGTTCAGCGATCGATGATCTTCAGGAAACTGGAGATCAATGAGGTCAATCGCGCCGTGGAGGTGCGCGATTATGCTTCAGGCAAATCGCCAAATGTTGCGCGCGTCCTTAAAAGCCTGGGCGCCAGTCCCGTCGAAATGGGCTTTGCCGGTGGCGATCGAGGAAGGTTGCTTGTTGCTGATCTGGAGCGAGCCGGGATCGATTGCGATTTTGTCACCGTTGCGGCTCCGACGCGCCTCTGCACGACCGTAATCGATCAGGCCACGGGCACGGCGACGGAACTGGTGGAGGAATCTTCGCCGATTGAAGAAGCCGGCTGGCGGGAGCTCGATCGAAGAATCGAGTCGCACCTGCCCAAGGCCCAAATCTGCGTTTTCTCCGGATCGCTTCCACCAAAGGCCCCGCAGGATTTTTATGCGCGATGGGTGCAGGAGGCAGGCCAAAGGGGAATCCGCGTGATCCTCGATGCGCGCGGCGAGCCGCTTCGGCTTGCGATCACCAACCCCAACTGCATCGCCAAGCTCAATCGCCAGGAACTGGCAATGACGCTCGATCGGTCCTTCGCCTCGGAGGACGCATTCCGTGACGCAGTGGGTGAATTAGCGGGCCGCTGCGCCGGCGCAATCATCACAATGGGATCTCACGGGGCTCTGGCTTGCGATGGGAATCAATTCTGGAAGGTGTCGCCGCCGGAGGTAAAAGCCATCAGCGCCGTCGGCTCGGGCGATGCGTTTGCCGCCGGGCTGGCATTTGATCTGGCGCGCGGCCACACGCTGTTCGAAGCGCTGCCCCTGGCAGCCGCCTGCGGCGCGGCCAATGCAATGACCGCGCTTGCCGGACATATCGAAACTTCAGAAATCGAAGGCCTTCTGAACAAGGTGCGCGTCGAACGGATCTAAGCTGTTCGCAGGTTCTTTAGGTTGACGAAAGAATCTTGATCCTCGGATCGGTCGCCAGAACTTTCTTAGGCAATGACACCACTTTGATCGAGCTGGACTCAATCAAGGTACTGTTGTCCGCACTCTTGGCGTGAACCGATTTGATCAGGCTGGCTGCTCCAGCACTCTTGTCGTTGGCATTGCCATAAACCGCATCGACCGGATCGACTCCGGCTCCGATGAACGCACCGGTGATCGCGCCTGAAACGACTATGTTTCCAATCGAGGCTGCGGCGAACGTGTCCTGGGCTGATCCGCTGCCACCCAGCAGTCCATCGCTACCAAGATTGGCCCCGGCGAGCACCTTGCTCTTATTTAGCGTCGTCGCTCGGATGTTCTTAATGTTGCCGGCAGCGGCGATCACTCCAGTGACATTGCCGAGTTTCAGGTTCCCGATGGAGGCTCCACTATAGAGCGTGCCACCGAGGTCGCCCGCTGACAGATTTCCGATCGCCCCGCTGACCGAAACGTTACCCGGAATGTTCCCCAGCACGGCCGAACCAAGGCTGCCGGTGACGCTGAGGGTTCCGGTGATGTCGGAGGTTTTGGCGACGATGCGCTTGAGATTCCCGCTGACAACAATATCGCCGAACGTCGCGCGACCATCGCCACCTTTGTCTGAGGTGATGGTCAGCACCGCGCCTGTGCCGCTGGCGGTGATATTCAAAACGATACTGGTGCCTTGCTGCATCGCCTGACCGGTGCCACCGGTCATGGTGAGGGTAATGGCGGTTCCGTCGCTGTCGTGGATGACCAGGCGATTCTTCTTGCCGTTGACGATACCGAAAACGCCCAAGAGGACCTGCTGGATGGAAGGCGTCCCTTTAGATCCAGGAACGATCAATCGGCGAATCGAGGATGTGGTCGTGACCACGCTTTGCGAGCTGGCGCCCACCAGCAATTTACCGCCCGATGTCGAGCCCCCGAACGCACGCAGCACAAGATCGCCGATATGCAGCTCGCGGGAAGTCGTGGATACGCCGGAGGCGAAGGTGATTTTGCCGCCGTTTCCGAAGCTGGAATTGAGCTGTCCCTTGGAGTTGAAGGCTGCAACCGCCGTCAATGCGTTTCCGCCCTGCGATGAGGTGCCGATCACAAGGATATCGCCGGTGTCCTGAAGGACAATGCTATCCACGTCATCGTCGCCGCCGAAGTTGGCGGTGGCAATGCCGCTGTTTCCAAAAGATTTATCGAGCGAGCCGTCGGTACTCAATCGCGCAACGCCAAAATGGCCATCGGTCGTTCGGTTGGCCACCACGAGCTTTCCATCCGTCTGAAGCGCCAGGGCTTCGGTGAAGTCAGGGATACCGGTGTCGGTGCGTGCCGCCAGACCGCTGACGCTGACAAGGCCGTCACCACCGAAGGTCGTATCGGGATCGCCATTTGCAGTGAGCCGAACGACCGCGAGCTGTGTCCCGCTCGAACCGGCTGCGACCACCGCGCCATTGCTCTGCACCACAACCGCGCCAAGCGCCTGAGTCGTGGCGCCGGTATCGAAGACCTGCCGGCCACCTTCGCCGAACGTCGTGTCGAGAATTCCGTTGGCGGTGTAACGAGCAAAGGCAAAGCTGTTATTGGAAGAGCCAACGGCCACGATCGAGCTAGTCGTGACCGCAACGGCATAAGCGACATCAGTCGATGCTCCAAAGTCGGTAAAGGTGACGCCGCGGTCACCGAAGGTCGGATCGAGATTGCCGTTCAGATCGAATCGTGCGAGTGAGAAATCGCCGTTGTGCGTTCCAACCACCACAAAATGATTGGTGCCCTGCATGGCGACGCCGTACCAGGCGTCGTTCGTGCTGGCAGGCGTTACCACCTGGCCCTTGTTTCCGAAAGAGGTATCCAAAGAACCATCCGGATTGAGCCGCTCGATAACGGCCTGCGTCTGGTTATTCGCACTCCCTTGATATCCCACGACGATAATCCGCCCATCGCTGGTCTGCGTGGCGACCGCTTCCACATTGAATGGCGCGGAAACCGCATTGCCGCCGGCGAAGGTCGCGTCGGTCGGATTGGGAAGCGGGATGTTGACTGCAAATGAACCAAAGGTAATCGCGGCGGCATTGCCCGATGTATCCAGCACCTGATTGGCGTTAAGCGCGATCGTATAGGCGCCGTCATCAGTTGCATCCCAGGAGCCATTGGGCGCCGTCACCGTGTACGTGGCGGTGATGGTGCCCGCGCTTGACTTGGGATTGAAGCTCACGCCAGTGACGGTCAACGGACCTGACGGGCCGCTGACGGAAATGTCGTCGGCGGTGATAGTTGAAGCGTTAACAGCGAGATTGTCGCTGTAAACGACCGTCACGGTTTGAGTCGTCGCGCCTGAAGTGGAAATCGTCGGGGCCGAAAGCCTGGCGGTCGGTGGTGAATTGTCCGCAACCGACGCGGCAACGTTGAACGATCCGCTGATCGATCCAACACCATTGCCCGAAGTGTCGGCGACGGCACCGGCGTTGAGCGTAATGACATATGTGCCATTGTTCGCTGCGCTCCAGGAACCGCCCGGCGCAGCGACGATATACGTTGCGGTAATGGTTCCCGAGTCGCTCACCGGATTGATGCTGACACCGGAAACATTGAGCGTTACGCCGCCCGGCCCGACAACGCTGATGTCGCTCGGATCGATGGAGGCCGCCTGCACAGCGACGTTGTCGCTATAAACAACGGTAACCGCTTCGGAAGTCCCGCCCGGCGAAGAAACATTGGGCGCGGAAATTTGCGCGGTCGGAGCGATCGTATCTGGAACGCTGATGGCGACGGTAAAGCTGCCATTGGTTGCCGGCGCGGGATTGCCGGCGGTGTCGAGCACCTGATCCGAATGCAGCGCGACGGTGTAAGTTCCATTGTCAGACGCATCGAAGCTGCCGCCGGGCGCCTGGACGGTATAAGTGGCAACGATTGTCCCAGAAGGAGTTCCCGAGCTCACGCTGACAGCCGTGATCGACAGCGGACCATTGGGGCCGCTGACGCTGACATTGTCGGTGTTGATCGATAAGGGATCGACCGCGACGTTGTCGGTATAGGTGATGCTGAAGCTGTAGCTGGCTGCGCCGCCGCTGGTCACATCAGGGGCGGAGATGACCGCCGTTGGCGGAGTCGTGTCACCCACGGTGACGCGGAATGAGCCAAGCGTCGGCAAAATCGATGCGCCGCTCAAATCCTGCACGGCACTGGGGCCGAGTTGTACCGTATACGCGCCGTTGTCATTCGGCCCCCACGTGCCGGATGGGGCCGAAACGGAATAGGTAGCCGTGACGGTGCTACCGCTTCCGCTCACCTGAACGCCGGTGACCGGAAGCGCGCCATTTGGACCGTTTACCTGGAGATCGCTCGGATCGATCGTCGAGGTATCAACCCCCGCGGGACTGGTGTAGGCCACGCTGATCGATTCGCCTGAACTGGGCGACGTGATGTCCGGAGCGGAAATCACCGCCGAAGGCGGCGCTGAAGAGTCGCCGGAAATAATCAGCTCCGGCCCGCTTCCCGGACCCGTTGCCTCGCGCGAGAGGAATTGGGTAATCACAAGTGCCGGCGCGAGATCTTCCACAGCCAGCGTCACCTGCGTGTTACCCGCATTGATCTGGCCTTGCAGATAAGAACTGACATCCCACTGATAAGTCTGATAGGTGTCGCGATTGACGTTGACCGTGGCGAGCGCGCCAGTCGAAACCGCCGGCTGGTTGTTCCACGTCATTTCGCCGCCCGGGCTGTTGTCGGTATCGAATCCGTCGCCATTGAGGTTGACGATGGAACCATCACCTTCGACCCACGAGGAATCGGAAACGCCGAACACTCCAGTGTTGACCGGCGAAGCGAGCTGGTTCCCAAGTTTTCCCGTCAGTTGCAGGACTGCGTTGCCAACCGTGGTGATGCCGGACAGATCGAACTTCAAGAATGTGACGCGGGTGTCGCCGGTTTGCGCCTGCTTGACAATCAAAAGAGGCGATGCACCAAAATTCGTCAGCGCAAAATCATGATCGCGCACGAAGGTGTCGGCGACCGGGCTGATAACGCTCGTCAGCAATGTCCTGGATTCCAGAAGCTCGACAAATTGATGCGCAGCGCGACGAACGGCCCGCTTGCCATGCTTGGGCCGAGCACTCGACGAATCGACAATTTTTTGAGAGCGACTGCTCACGCGAAATCCTCCAACATGATGCATCCGGCCCGGCGATCCAATGATCGCGCAAATTCATCAGCAGGCAGCAATCCACGACTGCTCAAAGCATTTGCCGCCAACAAGCCGCCACCGATAAGAGCGGCATGGCTGGGCCAATTACAACTTTGTAGTCCATTACAACTTATTGAAAACAACGCTACCGACGCCATTCCGATGGTGATCCCACAACCAGGGCCATTGCGGCCCTTCCCGGCGTCCAGAGTTCACGGCTGAAAGTATAAGCTGACGGGGCAAATCGGTAAACATTCAATCTGCTGACCTCGATAAAAAACCGTTACTTGATTGCATCACACATTTTCGGACCGTATGTCGTGTAACCCCGGCAGGTTTTTCACGCCCGCCATTCCCTGCTATGGTGAAAGGTTTCAGTTGTTCCTGTCCCTATCAGAGAAGGAGCCCTGCATGAGCATCAGGCATTGTAGAACCGCCGCGTTGGCGATGGCCACCCTTTTGGCATTTTCATTCCAGACTCGCGCCGATGAGCCAGCCACCGACGCTTTGGCGGTACAGCCTCATGCGTCGGAGTTGGCGCCCGGAACGGTTCCCAATGCTCCCAATGCCGCGCGGCAACCGTTGATGCTCATGTTAGATGGCACCGGGCTCGGCTCATCGCTCGAAGCGGCGCGGATCAACATCTTCGGCCATGTCGAAGGCTCCTACACCTGGAACTTCGACAACCCGGCGCAAAATTTGAACCTCGGCCGCGAGTTCGACATCGAGCACAACAAGGGGCTAATCAACCAAATCGATCTGAATGTCGAACGGCAAGTCGATTTGACAAGCAAAACGTTCGATGTCGGCGGCCGCATCGAAATGCTCTATGGCACCGATGCCCGCTTCATTCACTCCAGCGGCATGTTCGACGACGACGATTTTTTCCACGGCCCTGAATATCAGTTCGACATCCCGCAGCTTTATGTTGACGTGGGCTTGCCGGTGGGCAATGGGCTGCGCGTGCGCGCGGGGAAATTTCTGTTTTTCAAACAGATTGATCCCAATTCGAGCGTCTTCTATTCGCACAGCTTCAGCTTCGGAAGCGCGCTGCCATTTACCTTGACAGGCGTCACCGGATATTACCCAATCAGCGATCAGCTCAACGTGGAGGCAGGCATTTCGCGCGGGTGGGGCCAGACATTCAAGGACAATAACGGCTCTCCCGATGCTCTTGGACGTGTGCGCTACATGATTAACAACCGCACTGATATCACGCTTGCCGCGATCATCGGCCCCGAGCTCGATCACGATAATTCGCATTATCGTTCGGTCTTCGATTTCACGTTCTATCACGCCTTGACGGATCAGTTCACGATCATGGCCGATGCCGTCTATGGATATCAGGCCGAGCCGGCCGGGAAGACGGCTGCGATGTGGTACGGCGCTTCCGGCTACGCCGTCTATCAGCTCAGCGATTACCTGGCTCTTGCCGGCCGCGTCGAGTGGTATCGCGATGAAGAAGGCTTCACGACCGCGCAGGCACAGAACCTCTTCGAAGGAACGATCGGCCTGACTATTACACCTTTCCCGCACGATTCAGTCGGACGGAACCTGCGCATTCGCCCCGAGCTCCGATACGATTATTCGACTCGCGCTTACTTTGACGCCTTTTCGCGTCACGATCAAACGACGGCGGCGATTGATGCCTATTTCGATTTCTAAGCCGCGGTCGAGTTGAAAAGATCAATATACAGAACGAGCCGGTCCGTGATGGACCGGCTCGTTGCATGGGTACATTCGTCTACACCTTGCGGTGCTCAAGTCAGATCTGGAACGACGTACGGCGCGCGATATTTGCGGGTCAGCAATGCATTGGCCTTTTCATTGTTCGTGAATCGCTGCTTCTTCACGTCCATCTGCAGCGGCGCGCCAAGGCTCAGTTCATCCATCGAAAT